>Ga0209638_1000020_pt1 | contig 109683 bp, 109 predicted proteins | sample BarGraNGADG00211_FD_184490 | JGI IMG/M metagenome (GOLD analysis project Ga0209638, IMG submission 184490) | Arctic peat soil microbial communities from Barrow, Alaska - Barrow Graham LP Ref core NGADG0002-211 (SPAdes) (version 2) | ecosystem: Environmental > Terrestrial > Soil > Wetlands >... | reverse complement strand
GCGGAGATCGAGCGTGCAGATCGGCCAAACTTCCTGATTTCATTGGGTTGCAGGCACCGTCTGGGCCTCTCACGGCTGTACTCAAATCGGCGAAGAGCCTGTTTCCGACGTTCCCGTGGCGCTCCTCCATCATGACCACGGGCGTGACCGGCCGCGGCGAAAGCATGAAGTTCACATGGCAGCTGTGGTCCATCCCCCTGTCGCTCTTCACGGTCAGGTCCGCGCTTCAGTTGCCGTGGAACGGACCGCCAGCACCACTAGCGATGCGGGGTGTGCTGGTCGTCTGCACGTCTCCGATCCGACGCACAAGCCAAGGCTTTGGCAATTTCGGCCCGGCGGCAGTCGAACCGTAGGAACCTCGACCGGCAATCGCGAGCAGCTGCGTAGATCTTTGAAAACTGACCACTTAGAATGGCGGCCGGTCCCGAGGTTGCGAATCCGCGGCCCATTGACACTGTCGCAAACAACCAGGCCACCGGACAGCCCTAGATGCTGTCTCAACAAACCCCGCTGAACGGACGGGCCCTTTCGCCCATTTTTGCGCAGGTCCAACCAACCCCATGGACGGCCTGGGCGTTCCAGAAATCAGTACTTAGGTGAAATTCGTGCAGGGTTCCTCGAAGGACTGTTTGGCCGAAATCCGCGGGGCCACGAGCGGCCGTCACACGAATGACCCCGAGCGCAATGGTCTGCCTGTGCCGCAATCTCAATGAAATTAGTCTTCCGGGATAAGGATTCTCTCGCGTGCGGTGGCGGCGCGTGGCGCCGTGCCCTTTCCAGCAACCACCTGAGCACCATGGGCTTCCTGTCCGTGCGTCCTTCAAAGTTGCACGGAAACGGCCATGGTATTCAATTTGCTTGACAGGGGCCTCTCCACGGCCCGCGTCAGCAGGGAGGAGACGGTATGACTAGAGTCACCCGCGTATCGCGCAGCGCTGTGCTCGTTCTGCTGGCGGCGGTCTTCTTCCCGATCGCTGCGCTCGGCGATCCGATCACGGTCAGCGGTGTACCCCAGAAGGGTGCGTTGCCGACCATGATTACGGCATTCGCCAACCAGGCCGGCACCGATGTTCTTCCGGCGGGCGCCACCGACTACTACGTGTTCACGCTGTTCGACACCGGCTCGACGCGAGTTTATTTTGATAACTCGACCGCCGCGACGCTGGGTGTCAGCAACGGGATGATCACTGACGTGCGGATCAACGGTCTGGGCGCGATTCACCCCGTCACGCTCACGGCGCCCATCTACGCGGGACAGGCACAAGCGGAAGTGCAGGATGTGCCCGTTGCGCTCCCGGCGTCTCCCCCGGACATCACGCTGATCGGAGGGCCTGTCACCAACGAGGTCAAGGCGGTCATCGACTACACGACAACCATTACCCGGGGACCGTACGCCTATCTCGGCGGCCAGTCGGCCAGCGGCCCCGACATCACGTTCTATTCGGCGACGGGCACGCCGACGTTCAATCCGGCCATTGACCTCTCCCTGCAGGCGTTTGGAAGCACCGGAGCGGGCCTGGGCCAGCGGTACTGGATGTACGACGTCAGTTTCAACGAGGGGGCGAGTAGTGTCGCGTCGCCAGGTGCCAGTGATATGAGCGGGACCCACACGCGGTTTCTGTACGACACCGGGACTAATGTGACGCTCATCAGGGACATCTGGGCCGCGACCCTTGGCCTGACTGGCACGCCTGACTTCACAATGACCGTCGATGGGACCCTGCTGAACGGCTACTATCTCGATTCGATCACGATGACCGGCGTTGGCGGGACGTTCACCGTCCTTGGCGCGCCCGTGCTCGTCACATCCAGCGCGCTGGGCGGCTCGGCCGATGCCATCATCGGGTCGAACCTCTTTGCACAGAACAGGCTGCTCTTCGACGGTTCCGGCGCAACGCTCAGCATTGAAGGTCCGACGGTACCGGAGCCCTCGACGCTCGTGCTCGTTGGCTTGGGAATGGCTGGCGTGATTCGCCGGCTGCGACGCGCGGCCAGACACCGTCAATAGGTCGGCCTCGCCCGTCCGACGGCCTCGACCGCCCCGGCGCTCACGACCGTGAGCGCCGGGGCATTCCCTTTGCGGCCTACTTCGTAGATTCGAGTTCCGCGCGGTAGCGCGCCGCCTTGTCGGCCTTGCCCCACCGTTCGTACAAGGTCACGAGCCGTGTCGTCGCCCTGCGCGTACGGTCGTGCTTCGGACCGAACTGCTTCTTGATGACGGCCTGGCTCTCCACGAGCAGCGGCTCCGCCGCCTGATAGTTGCCTTCGTCCATGAGGCAGGCGCCCAGCAGGTTCTTGGTGGTTGCAACCTCCCAGTGGTCCGCGGGAAACGCGGTCCGCTTCAACGCCAGCGCCTCGCGGAGGTACTGCTCGGCTTCGCGGAACTTCTTCTCCCGGGTGAACACAACGCCCAGGCTCTGCGTCACCCCCGCGAGGTTCGGATTGGCCTCGCCCATGATCTCCTTGTCCATCTCCACAACCTGGCGGAAGTACTCCTCGGCTTGCGGCAGGTTGTTCGTGTTGAGGTACACGAGCGCGAGGTTGTTCAGATTGGCCGCCACCACGGGATGGACGTCACCCACCGCCTTGCGATTGATGGCCAGGGCTTCCTTGAACAGCGGCTCCGCCTGGAGATCCTTCTTCTGCCTCACGTAGAGCATCCCGATGTTGTTCAGGCTCTGGGCGACGAACGGGTGGCCATTGCCCAGCCGCTTCCGGCGGATCGCGAGCGACTCCCGATAGAGAGCTTCGCTTTCGTCGAACTTCTCTTCCTGGCCGAGCACGAGCGCCAGGTCGTTGAGCGAGGTGGCGAGCGCGAGGTCGTCGCTGCCGAGCACCTTGCGATGGATCGCGAGCGCCTCTCGAAACAGTTTCTCCGCGCCAGGCCAGTCGCCCATCGATTCTCGAACCGCGCCCAGCGCGATCAGCGTTTCGGCGACGGGCGCGGTCTCGGGTCCGAGCCGTTTCCGGCGGATGTCCAGCGACTCCCGGAGCATTGACTCAGCGGCGGGATAGGCCCCCTGTTCCCTCTTGATCGCCCCAAGGGTATTCAGGCTCACGGCGACCGGCAGGCTGTCCCGGGCCAAGGTGCGCTCCCGGTACCCCAGCGCTTCCTGCACAAGCTGGGCCGCCTTGTCATAGATGCCGAGATCGTAGTACACGCGGCCCATGGTGTCCATGAGCGTCGCCCGCACCTCGGGCTGGTCGCGCAGCTCCGTGGCGATCCGCTGCGAACCCCGATCGAGGACTTCGCCAACCGGCACGTCCTTGCCGCGGCCCTGGAACGGGTTCGTGGTCTCGAACATGCCAACCAGGAACTCGGACACCTGCTGCGCGACCTTGGCCTCGCGGTTGGCACGGTCCCGCTCGCGGGCGATCCGCTGGGCCTGCACAGCCATCGTAATCGCGAAAGCCACAAGGACCACGATGGCGACCAACGCAGCCGCGACGCCGAATCGATGCCGTCGCGCGAACTTCCGCGCGCGGTACAGCGTGCTGGGCGGGCTCGCGACCACCGGCTGGCTGGAGAGGTGTCTCGCCACGTCCGCCGCGAGGTCGGACGCCGATCCGTACCGCCTGGTGCGGTCCTTCTCCAGCGCCTTCATCGTGATCCAGTCCAGATCGCCCCTGAGCTCGCCGGCTAGCCGCACCGGCTCGGTGCGCCGATTGCGTGCCGCCTGCGTGGAGGCTTCACCGAGCGTGCTGACGCGCAGGCTCGGGCGCGGCGGATCGACCTCACGGATCTGGCGGCGGATCGCATCGAGGCCTGCCTGCCGCAACGTTTTCGGATCGAACGGCAGCGCGCCCACGAGCAGTTCGTAAAGCATCACGCCGAGCGAGTAGATGTCGGTCCGCGTGTCCACGTCGAGGGCCGTCATCTCAGCCTGCTCCGGGCTCATGTACTCGGGCGTTCCGATCAGGACGCCCAGTTCGGTGAACACCGTCTGCGCAGTGAGCTGGTGGGCAGTGGCCTTTGCCACGCCGAAGTCGATGATCTTGGGCACCGCGTGGCCGTCCTGCAGCGTCACCAGCACGTTCGACGGTTTCAGGTCCCGGTGGATGATCCCCTTCTGATGGGCGTGCTGCACGCCGTCGCACACGCGCTGGAACAGGTCGAGCCGCTCGGGCGTTGAGAGTCGCTGCCGGTCGCAGTAGGTTGTGATCGGCTCGCCCTTCACGTATTCCATCACGAAATAGGGCCGGCCGGCCGCGGTGGTTCCCGCGTCGAGCACCTTGGCAATCGCCGGATGATCCATCAGGGCCAAGGCCTGACGCTCAGCCTCGAACCGGGCGATGACCTGCCGGGTGTCCATGCCACGCTTGATGACCTTGAGCGCCACCGTGCGGCGCAGGGGTTGGCGTTGCTCGGCGACCCACACCTCGCCCATGCCGCCCTCGCCGATCTTCTCGAGAAGGCGGTACGGTCCAATCGTGTCGCCAGACTGCTCGGCGGAGACGGGGGAGCGGGTCGCGTCGGTGTCACCGGCCGGGATGTGATCACGCTCGTCGATAGTCATGGCGTGACTCCTTCGTGGCTGATGTCGTCGGGTGAAGCGAGGGTGGCGGAGCTAGCTCAAGGACGAAGAACGAAACGAGACAGCGCCGGGTTGACATGGCACCACCCCGGCGATTGAGGACGTCGAGAGGGCCAATCATCCGACCGACCATGGAGTCTCCTGGCCGAGATGATGGACGCGGGGGTGCCGCTGATTATAGCGCTGATCGGCGTATCGACTGCCGCCTGTGGATGTCCCGGCCGGGAGAGATTTGCGCTCCGCCACCGATCTGATTCTGCGCAAATGGCTTCAGACTCCGGGATTTCCGCCAACAGTGTCCGCGTTGTGACGGGATCTTGCCTCTCGACAATTGTGGCGGGTGTGGGGGATGACTCTACACGGATACCCGCGTCGCAGTCGGACTCGCCGACCGCCGTCTCAGTAATCCGTTGGATACCGAGACACCGAGCGGCAGCGACGGATGGACGAGGACATGATCGTCCGCGGGATGGCGGAGCGCACGCGGGAGACCCACCGGGCGGCGCGCGTTGCCGCTCGTTGGGTCAGGTTGGGCGCGCAACGGGCAAGAAAGGGCAATCGGCGGGCGCGCAGCGTCGCCGCGGCGGCCGCACGATCGCGTGCGGTCCAGCCGCGGGTCACCACCGCTCGGCCGCGCCTACTTGTGGGGACGCGAGCCCCCGAGCACACGGTGCTCGTGGGCAGTCGGCGTGCTGAGCACGAGATACCCATCCATATCCGGGAACCAGAACTCTGACAGGAGCAGCCGCCCGCCGACCTTGTCGAAGACCAGCTCCGAGTCCGGGTCGGCGTCGTGCCTTCCCAGCCGGGTGATGACCGGCATCTGAATCTGCACGGCCGTCCCGGATGTCGTTCGGAGGATAACCCTGTCGCGGGTTGCCTCGATCTCGTACTCGCCTGCCTCCAGCGCGGTCCCCCCCGCGACGAACGCGACGACGAGTGCCGCAACCACGCTTCCGACGCGTGCGGTCGAGCGGACGGCCTGGGACTTCAGTAATTGACGCATACCGTGCCTCTCTGCGGCCGGGCTTGTGCTCGGCGCGTGTTCGGACTGCAGACTCTGGGTAATCCCTGCGTCGTTCGTTAGCAAGAAGGCTGCAGTCGCCGGACGAACGAGCGAACCGGGCATTTCCAGCGGCAAGGATGAGCAAAGGCTGGGGATATCGGGCGTCCCGTCCCGGACAATCCGGAAGGATCGCACCGAGCGACACGGTGACGGTTTCGGTTTTCAAAAGGGGCGACGGAACAGGAAACTGTCACGCTTCTACGGTGGCGAGTGACGACGGAAAACCACTCCGCCCGCGAACTCGCGCATGAGGTCATCAGGAAGCTGGCGAGAGGAATCGGCCCCTCCGACCCTTCATCGTCAGTTCCGACCCTTCATCGTCAGTTCCGACCCTTCATCGTCAGTTCCGACCCTTCATCGTCAGTTCCGACTCTTCATCGTCAGTTCCGACTCCTCATCGTCAGTTCCGACCCTTCATCGTCAGTTCCGACTCCTCATCGTCAGTTCCGACCCTTCATCGTCAGTTCCGACCCCTCATCGTCAGCTCCGACCCTTCATCGTCAGCTCCGACCCCTCATCGTCAGCGCCGACTCTTCATCGTCAGCGCCGACTCCTCATCGTCCCGCCTCCGTCGCATCGCGACTTCGGCGTGGCGAGCAGTTCCGACTGACTGCGTCAGTTCCGACTTCCTACGCCCCTTCGAGCCTGAACTCCATGTAGTCGAACCAGAAGCCGAGGCCCGTGATGGCGTCGATCTCGGCCTGCACAATCGCCTCGTGGCCAGTCTCGATCTCCACGAAGCGCGCGAACAGCTTCTTCTCCTCGTCCTTCAGCTCGACGACCATCTGCGAGAAGAACTTCGTCGCCTCGATCTCGAGCGCCAGCGCCTTCTTGAGCATCTCGAGCTCGACGCCGAAATCCTGCACGGCCATCCGCTTGGTCAGCTTGCTCAGCGCGCCGTCAATCGCCTCCTGCGAGGGGATCGCCGTCTCGAGCGCCGCAGCGGTCACCGCCCCGGTCTTCTCCCACTCCTCGAGCCGGCTCTCCAGGTACTGGACATGGCGATCCTCCTCGTCGGCGAGCACGCCAAAGATCTTCCGCGCCACCGGATCCTTGAACTTCTTGGCAGCCTCCGAGTACACGTGCCGCACTTCGATCTCGAATTCAATCCCCGTCTTGATGGCCTGTTCGATGGTCACGCTCGGTCCCTCCGTGTCAGTCCATACCCCGGTCGAGCCAAAGCCAAAGAGGCTCGGAACAACAGCCCTGCACCCACCCATTATGACACTACGCCGTGGGCGCGCCGCCCCCGGCCGGCTCGAACACTCCCGTCTCGCGGTTCTTCCGCACTTCGTCCCACCTGAGATAGCGGCCGTTCATCGCGACGTAGACGCCAGGCGGCAGCACCTGCACGAACGACAGCGCCGACCCGAGGTTGAACATGCCGTCCGAACTGCCGAACGCGTACGGGATCATCGCGCCCGTCAGCACGATCGTCTTCCCTTCCATGCCGGCGGATGTCGCCAGCGCCTGCGCCGTCTCCACCATGGTGTCGGTCCCGTGCGTGATGAGGATCTGCGTCTCGTCGCAGTGGAGGCAGTTCTGCACGATCGCCTGGCGATCGGCGTCGGTCATGTCGAGGCTGTCCACCATCATGATCGTGCGCAGGTGCACGTCCACGCGGCAGCGGCCGAGACTCAGCATCTCGCCGACACGTGATTCCCTGAAGACGAGCCGGGCATGAATCTCGTCGTACTGCTTGTCGAAGGTGCCGCCAGTGATGAGAATGCGGATGGGCATAGGTGGAGTGTACAATCAACCTCTATGCCCCTTTCAACTACATCCGTCCTGACCGCCCTGCTCGCCCGCCGAATCCTGGTCCTGGACGGCGCGATGGGCACCATGGTGCAGCGGAAGGAACTGCAGGAATCGGACTTTCGCGGGACGCGGTTTTCGGGCCACCCGCGCGACCTCCAGGGCGACAACGACGTCCTTGTCCTGACGCGGCCCGACGTCATCCGCGCGATCCACGACGACTACCTGGCCGCCGGCGCCGACATCATCGAAACGTGCACGTTCAACGGCACCGCCATCGCCCAGGCCGACTACGGCCTCGAATCGGTCGTGCGCGAGATGAACGGGTCGGCCGCCCGGCTGGCACGCGAGGCTGCCGACGCGTGGACCGTCCGCACGCCGGATCGTCCCCGCTTCGTTGCCGGCTCGATCGGCCCGACGAACAAGACGCTGTCGATCTCGCCCGACGTCAACGACCCGTCGTTCCGGTCGGTCACGTTCGACCAGGTGCGCGACGCGTACGCGGAGCAGATCCGCGGCCTCATCGAGGGCGGCTGCCACGCCCTGCTGATCGAGACCATTTTCGACACGCTGAACGCGAAGGCCGCGATCGTCGCGGCGCTGGACGTGTTCGACGAAACGGGTGTCGAGCTCCCGCTGATGCTGTCGGTCACGATCACCGACAGGAGCGGACGCACGCTGTCGGGCCAGACGGTGGATGCCTTCTGGACGTCGGTGGCCCACGCCCGGCCGCTCGCCGTTGGGATCAACTGCGCGCTCGGCGCCCGCGAGATGCGTCCGTACCTCGCCGAACTGGCGCGCCTGGCCGACACCTTCGTCAGCGCCTACCCGAACGCCGGGCTGCCGAACGCCTTCGGCCAGTACGACGAGCAGCCCGCCGAGACGGCGGCGCTCGTCCGTGAGTTCGCCGAAGCCGGCCTGGTGAACATCGTCGGCGGCTGCTGCGGTACGACCCCCGATCACATCCGGGCCATCGCGCAGGAGGTCGAGGGCGTGGCGCCGCGAGTCGTGACCGGGCCGACCGACACCTACACCAGATACGCAGGGCTCGAGACGCTGACGATTCGCCCGGACAGCAACTTCCAACTGGTCGGCGAGCGGACCAACGTGACCGGCTCGGCGCGGTTCCGCCGGCTCATCAAGACGGGTGATGTCGGACAGGCGGCCGACGTCGCGCTCGACCAGGTGCGCGGCGGCGCCAACATCCTCGACGTGAACATGGACGAGGGGATGCTCGACTCCGAGCAGGCGATGACCCGCTTCCTGAACCTCGTCGCCACCGAGCCCGAGATTGCCCGGCTGCCGATCATGGTCGACAGCTCGAAGTGGTCGGTCATCGAGGCGGGCCTGAAGTGCATCCAGGGAAAGCCGGTTGTCAACTCGATCAGCCTCAAGGAAGGCGAGGAAGAGTTCCTGCGCCGGGCCGGGTCCATCCGGCACTACGGCGCCGCTGTCGTGGTGATGGCGTTCGACGAGGGCGGCCAGGCGGACACGGCGGATCGGAAGGTCGCCGTACTCGAGCGGGCCTATCGCCTGCTCGTCGAGCGTGCCGGCTACCCTCCCTCCGACATCGTCTTCGACCCGGCGGTCCTCGCGGTCGGCACCGGGATCGAGGAGCACAACCGGTATGCGATCGCCTTCATCGAGGCCACCCGCCGCCTGAAGGCCGCGTTCCCCGAGGCGAAGATCAGCGGCGGCATCAGCAACCTGTCGTTCTCGTTCCGGGGGAACGACACGGTGCGCGAGGCGATCCACTCGGCTTTCCTCTTTCACGCCATCCGCGCCGGCCTCGACATGGGGATCGTCAACGCGGGTCAGCTGACCGTCTACGAGGACATCCCGCCGGAGTTACTCGAACGTGTGGAGGACCTCCTGTTCGACCGCCGCCCCGACGCCACCGATCGCCTCGTGCAGTTCGCAGGCTCGGTGCGGGGCGAGGTGAAGAAGAAGGAGGCCGAAGCCGCCTGGCGCACGGGCACCGTCGAGGCGCGGCTGGCGCACGCGCTCGTGCACGGCATCCTCGATTTCATCGAGGCGGATCTGGAGGAAGCCCGGCGCGGTTACCCGCGGCCGCTGTCGATCATCGAAGGGCCGTTGATGGACGGCATGAAGGTGGTCGGCGAGCTGTTCGGTTCCGGCCGCATGTTCCTGCCGCAGGTGGTGAAGAGCGCCCGCGCGATGAAGAAGGCCGTGTCCTTCCTGCAGCCGTACATGGAAGCCGACAAGGAGGCCGGCGGCCAGCGAGCGCGGGGCCGCGTGCTCCTGGCCACCGTCAAGGGCGATGTGCACGACATCGGCAAGAACATCGTGGGCGTCGTGCTCGGCTGCAACAACTACGACGTGATCGATCTCGGCGTGATGGTGCCCGCCGCCCGCATCCTGCAGGCCGCCGTGGATGAGCGCGCCGACATCGTCGGCCTGAGCGGCTTGATCACGCCGTCGCTCGACGAAATGGCGATCGTGGCCGGCGACATGGAGCGCCGCGGTTTCACGGTCCCGCTGCTCATCGGCGGCGCCACGACGAGCCGGCAGCACACCGCGGTGAAAATTGCGCCGGCATACGGCGGGCCGACGGCCTATGTCCCCGACGCCTCTCGCGTGGCCGACGTCGTCTCCCGCCTGCTCAACCCGCACACCCGCGCCGCGTTCGACCAGGCGAACCGCACCGAGCAGGAAGCCCTTCGGCAGAAGTACGGCGCGCCCCGCGGACGACCCCTGCGCCCAATTGCCGCGGCGCGCGAGAACGCCACACGCTTCGACTGGCAGGCCGACGCCCCGCCCGCGCCGTCGTTCATCGGCCGCCGCGTCATCGACGACCTGCCGCTCGAACGCCTGCTCCCGTTCATCGACTGGACCTTCTTCTTCGCCGCCTGGCAGGTGAAGGGGCGCTTCCCCGCCGTCCTCGACCACCCCGCTCACGGCCAGGCCGCACGCGAACTGTACGACGACGGGCGGCAGTTGCTCGATGAGATCGTGGCGGGCCGTCTGCTGACCATCCGCGGCGTCTACGGCTTCTGGCCGGCCGTGGGCGAGGGCGACGACATCGTCCTGTTCGACGACGAGGAGCGACAGCGCGAGCGGGCGCGGTTCCCGATGCTGCGCCAGCAGGAGGAGCCGAACGACGGCGGGCCGAACCGCAGCCTCGCCGATTTCATCGCGCCGGGAGACAGCGGCGTGCGCGATTACCTGGGCGCTTTCGCGGGCACTGCGGGCCTCGGCGCCGACCAACTCGTCGCCCGCTACCAGCGCCAGCAGGACGACTACCGCGCCATCATGGTGAAGGCGCTGGCGGATCGGCTCGTCGAGGCGTTCGCCGAGTACCTCCACGCCGAGGCCCGGCGCGAGTGGAATTACGGCCGCGACGAGCGCCTGGACGCCGACGATCTGCGGGCGGAAAAGTACCGCGGCATCCGCCCCGCCTTCGGCTACCCGGCGTGCCCCGACCACCACGAGAAGAAGCGCCTCTTCGAGTTGCTGGGTGCCTGCCGGCTCGGTATCACGCTCACCGAGACGTTCGCGATGTTGCCGGCGGCCAGCGTGAGCGGCCTGTACTTCAGCCACCCGCTGAGCAGGTACTTCAGCGTCGGCCGCGTGGGCCGCGACCAGGTCCAAGACTACGCCCGCCGCAAAGGCATGGCGGTGGAAGAGGTCGAACGCTGGCTCGGGCAGAATCTCGGATACTGACAGCTTCTGGCTCCTATATGGCCCGCTGTCCCTGGCCTGGAACCGACCCGCTCTACCTGGCGTATCACGACGGGGAATGGGGTGTCCCGGCGCACGACGATCGACACCTGTTCGAGATGTTGATCCTCGAGGGGGCGCAGGCGGGTCTGAGCTGGATCACGATCCTGCGGAAGCGGGAACGCTACCGCGAGGTGTTCGACCAGTTCGACCCGGCGAAGGTGGCGCGCTACGGCGACCTCGAGGTCGCAACCCTGCTCTGCGACGCCGGCATCGTCCGCAACCGGCTGAAGATCGACGCGGCTATCAGTAACGGGAAAGCGTTCCTCGCCGTGCAACAGGAGTTCGGGAGCTTCGACGCCTACCTCTGGTCGTTGGCCGGCGGCCAACCCCGCGTGAATGCGTGGACGACGATGAAGGAGGTGCCGGCGAAGACCGCCGGGTCAGACGCGCTCAGCCGCGACCTGCAGAAGCGCGGATTCCGCTTCGTCGGATCGACGATCTGCTACGCGTTCATGCAGGCGGTCGGGATGGTCAACGACCACCTGGTGGGATGTGACCGGCACCCTGGCGGGTAGGGGCGACCAGCCGGTCGCCCCTACGGTGTCCCTGCTGGCAACTAGCAACTAATTCTCTACTTCTTCAGTCCCCGACCGGTCGTCAGGTACACCGCAAAGCTCCCCAGCCAGTGGCCCCCCTCGTAGTGCTCGCCCGTGACCGCTCGCAACCCTGCGTCGCGGTGCGCTGCGGCGGCCGCGCGCAGTGACGGCACCCGCGCGTCGCCGGAGGTCAGGCCCGCGGCGATCCCTTCCAGCATCCACGCCCTGCTCAGGTTCAGACCGTCAAGGTGCGCCAGTTTCGGGTCGCCGGGATCCGTGACGACAGCCGGCGCCAGCCAGGCGGCGCTGCCGTCCTTCGGGATGCCGGGCAGGAACGCGGCCAGCCAGGTGGCGTATTCAGCCGAAGGCAGAACGCGGCGCATCAGGTCGGCCTCGGCCAGGCACGGCGAGAGGAAATCCTGCCCCGACGGCTCCCACGAAAACGGGCAGCCGCGGTCCTGCAGGTAGAAGTCGCGGATCCGGCCGACCAGCAGGTCGGCCGTCGCGCGATCGCCCGCGGTGCGCGCCCAATCCAGGATCAGGCCGAACGAGAACGCGGTCTGATCGTGTTCGCCGACACGGATTGGCTTGGACAGCTTGGGGAGCCAGTCCTTCAGCCGCTGTACGGCGGCCTCCTCGAGGGGCTCGAGCGCGGCCGACCAGGTCTGGGCCTGCGGGTCGTTCCACTCGCGCAGTTCGGCGCCCAGCTGCAGCAACCAGGCGAGGCCATACGGTCTTTCGAAACTCGCGCGGCCCACCCCGGTGACGTATTTCACTTCGCCCGCGATGTGTTCGGGCGCCAGGCTCGCCCCGACCGCCGCGCGGGCCTTCGCCGCGAACGGGGCGGCAGGAAACGTCCGCGCGAGCCGCACCAGCAGCCAGTGGCCGTGCACCGACGAGTGCCAGTCGTAGCAGCCGTAGAACGCCGGCGTCAGTTCCCTGGGTGGCCGCACATCCTGGTCGCCGCCGAGCACGTGGGCGATCTTGTTCGGATACTCCTTGTGGATGCAGTCGAGGGCCAGCGTCGCGAACCTCTCTGCCGCGGCGGCATCGAAGCGGGACGGCACCTGCGCGGCGGCCAACACGGCAAAGCCCAGCAACAGGCAGAGAGCAGCGAGTACCCCGATTCTCATGACGTCATACCTCCTTCGTCCGAGTTCGGATTATCATGTCTTCATGAACCCATACGCTGCAAGCCTTGGCGATCGTGACGCGCTCTTGGTCCTTGCCGACACGCCTGCCCGCATCCGGAGGCTCGTGGCCGCGATGGGGCCGGCTGGAGCCTCGCGCAGCTACGCGACCGGTAAATGGGATGCGAGACAGCTGCTGGTCCATCTCGCGCACACGGAACTGGCCTTCGGTGTCCGCGCGAGAATGGCGCTGACCACCTCCGAGTACGTGGTGCAGCCGTTCGACCAGGACCAGTGGATGGCGCGTGAACCGGTCGTGGAAACCGGCGCGGCGCTCGCGGCCTACGAGAGCCTCCGCGCGATGAACCTCGCGTTGTTCCGCAGCCTCTCCCCGGAGGAACGGCGGCGCACGTTCATGCACCCGGAGCGGGGACGACTCGAGATCCAGGAGATTCCCGCGCTCCTCGCCGGCCACGAACTGCACCATCTGCCGCAGTTCGAGGCGATCGCGGCGGGCGCGTCGATGTAGGGGCGATTTCGGCCCTGGAAGATGTCTAGCGGCGGAAGGCGACCGACAGGCGAACCGGTGCGGCCAGCGTCACCGACACGGTGTAGCGCACCTCGCCGTACTTCGCGTGACGGAACACCACATCGTGAGGCCCGAGCGACACGGACAGGGCGGACAGCGGCGTCTGACCAACGGGGTGCCCGTCCACGAAGACCTCTGCCGTCTGGTCGGCGAAGAGATTCATCATGCCGACGGGCAGTTCGAGCGGCACCAACACCAACTGTCCCGGCGCGGCATCGACGTACTGCCTGAGCTTGAGCCCCAGCGACTGGTTCACGAACTCGAAATTGTGACGGCCTGGCGGAACCATGACCGGGGCGCTCCCCGTCGTCCCAAGCGCCCTCCCGTTCTCGAAGACCCTCAGGTCGTAGGGAGCAGTCACCTTGAGCCAGGAGGCGGTGGGCACCGCCAGTAGCGACACCCGGCCGGGCTGAACGATGACGTCCTGCTCCTGCACACTGAGCGCTGTTTCCACGACCAGCGTGTGCGTGCCCGGCGAGAGGTCGGTGACCCTGACCGGCGCGTCCCCGCGCGGAACGCCGTCGAGCGTAATGCGTCCCGTGGTCGGGTAGGTCGAGATGCGCAGGCCGCCACGCTCCCCCGCCTCGGGGAACGTCATCTTCTGGGTGATCTTCCCGTTCGCCTGGATCGTCAGCTTCTTCGACTTCGCCGACCCGCCGCTCTGCACCTCGAGCAGGTGTTCGCCGGCCCTGAGTGTCAGTTCCGTCGGGGTGTGCCCCAGCACCTGGCCGTCAACCGTGATGATGGCTCCGGGGGGATCGCTGTCGACCACGATACGCCCGAACGACCGCCAGCCCTCGAAGACCACGGTCCAGAAATAGGGCGCGTACACGGCCGCCGCCGTCGCGATCACGGTCAGAACCGCGAGCACGAGGAGGCGCTGCCGGCGCTTCGGGTCTGGTGGTTCTTCCTCCGCCCCGGTACCGTCGTCGGTCGCCACGTCTTCGTCGCGATGCTCGTCGCCGTGCAGAATGGTGTAAGAGGGGTCCAGTCTCGGGTCTGGCGCCTGCCAGTCCGCGACGCTGGTCGCATTCGTGGCGGCCGTCCGGTCATTCCACCCGATCGCGACGCGAGGATGGACGTCGGTGGGCACGACCACGACGCGCTCAGGATCGCGCCTCGGCGCCTCGAACAGCGTTTCCGACCTCGGCTCCCTCACTGGGGGAGGCGGCGCGGGCTGCCACGGATCGGACGGCGTGGTCGTTACGGATGGTTCTGCCGGAGCGGCCGGTGTTTCTGCAAGAAACGTCTCGAGCAACGTCGCCGCGCTCTCCGCCGGCACGGCCACGGGCCACGCCCCGAAGGGATCCGCCAGCGTGACGGCAGTGCGGTCGGCAGATCGCTCGGCCGGCCCATCTTCCGGCTCGCCCAGCGTGGACGCAGGACTCGTGGGAGCCGGGCCCATGTCGGTCACCCGCAGGCTCGCCCCGTCCACAGAGAGTCCAACAGCGGCAGGAGCACCGAGGTCTGACACGGTCGCCACAGGAGGGGTCGCCATTGCCTGCGGCGCCACATCCGAAACCGATGCGGGCCTGGCCTCGGTGGCCGGGTCGGGTTCGGGCACGACCACGACGACGGGAACCCTCACGGCTGCGGTCTCGCACACCCCGACAAATGCGTCCCACGCCACCGACGAGGCGCCATAACCGCCGTCCTGAAGCAGTTGGCCAAACGCCTTCTGCGCCTCGAGGAGCGTGCGGAAAGACGAGTCGCCTCGCAGCGCGAGGGCTCGTTCCAGCCAGTTGCGCAGGCCCGATCGCAAGGGCACGCGGGCCCCGTCAGGCGTGGTTTCCGTAACCTCCTGAAGTCGTTCCGGCAGTTCCTGCGGGTAGTCGGCGGACCCGAGCGGCCGCCCGAGCAGCATAGCCAACGTCACCAGCCCCACCTGCACGATGTCGTTGCGTCGGCCGTATTGAGGACTCGCGTGGTCTGGGAGTGTGGCCAGGCGGAACTCGCGCCAGAGGCGAGCGACGCCCCACGCCGCCACGGCCTGCTCGACCAGATTCCCAAGCACGTGCTCGGCGATAACCACCCGGCCTTCCGCGGAGAGAATCAACCGGTCGGGCCCGAGGGCCCCGTGATAGCCGTCGGGCGCGAAATCATGCAGCAAGGCTACCGAGGCCATCATCTGGCGGGTCACGGCCAGGACGCCCGCCGTGGTCGGCTGCAGTTGGGAGCGCGCGGCCACGTCGAGAATCTCGACGAGCCGACGGCCGGCAATGTGAGCGGACACGAGCACCGGCCGTCCGTCACGCTCGGACACGCTCTGGACCCTGCGGACGCGGCAGTAAGACGAATGGGTGAAGTTGGTGAGGCGGGCGACCCGGTCCTTCAGCGCCTGCGCGAAGAAGGGCGCAGCGGCCAGCGCGTCACAGAAATGCAGGTGTTCCAGCAGGGCGCCCGACGCTTGCGGAACGATGACCCGCTCGCCAAGGCGATCGCAAAACCCCGGGATCTGGGACAGGGAGTCAGCCGCCGACACTGCCATACATCCTATTGTCGGCTCGACGCCCCGAGAACTTGACCCGACTCGAACCGATCCTGGCACATCCGGTGAGCTGTTCCGGTATAGAATGGCTCTCAGGCGCAGACTTCACGTCAAAATCAGGAGGTATTCCGATGCACGGGTTCGTCACCTTCTGCACGTCGGCCGGCTTGGTACTTGCCGCGGTCGCCACCGTGCGAGCGCAGCCACCCGGAGAACTCAAGCCAGGAGACCCTGCCCCGGCGTTCACGCTGCCAGGGTCGGACGGCAAAACACACAGCCTGGCCGACTTCAAGGGGAAGAAGGCCGTGGTGCTCGCGTGGTTCCCCAAGGCGTTTACCGGTGGATGAACGGCCGAGTGCAAGTCGCTCCGTGAGAGCGGCGACCAGATTCGAGAGACCGGCGTGGCCTACTTCACCGCCAGCGTGGACAGCGCTGAAACCAACAAGAAGTTCGCAGACTCGCTCGAGCTCGACTACCCCATCCTCAGCGATCCGGGCAAAGAGGTCGCGAAGGCCTACGGCGTGATCACCGGTGACAAGGCTTATGCGTCGCGCTGGACCTTCTACATCGGGAAGGACGGCAAGATCCTCTACATCGACAGGCAAGTCAGCCCGGCGTCCCACGGTAAAGATGTAGTGGAACGCCTCAAGGCCCTGGGGATGTAGGCGAGGCAAGCCTGGTCAGCGGCCGCCTGGGCTCAGGATCGCCCCACGAGTGCCAGGAACTCGGCCAGCACCATGGCCGTGGCGCCCCACACCTTCAGGCCGTCGATCGCGAAATACGGGACATCCTGGAAGAGATCGTCTCGCCACCGGAGGCCTCGGCGAACGCAGCCGGGGTCTTGCAGCGCCTCGAGGTTCGGCTCGAGCAGTTGTTCGACCTCGGCGTCCGCCAGACGGAAACAGGGCCGTTCCGCCGTGACGCCCACCACGGGGTGCAGCACGTAGCCGCTCACCGGGATGTGCAGCGGGGTCAGCCGGCCCAGGACACGGACGCGCGCCGGCTCGACGCCGATTTCCTCATGCGCCTCCCGCAGGGCGGCCTCCTCGATCGTCTCACCGGGTTCCACCGCCCCTCCTGGCAACGACACCTGCCCGGCATGGTTTGGCAGCCAGGAGGACCTGACGGTCAGCGGCAGATGCACGCCGCTCTCGTCCGGAAACAAGAGCAGCAGCCCCGCGGCAGCCCGCGATTCGGACAGGACCCGTCCAGGCTGCCACCCGGGGCGCGGCGTGGGTGCCAGGCGCAACTGTGCCTCGAGGCCCGGCAGCGGGCCGGCCAGCGCCCCCCGGAGACGGCGTTCGAGGTCCGGCAGCGTTATTGTCACCTCTATCTGTTGTATCATCCCTCCGCCTGTTCTGTCCCCCATGAGGAGCATCCAGATGTCCCGCTCGACCAGCATCGCGTTCGCCCTGGCACTCGTCGCGTGCCTTTCCGCGGGCGTTCTCGCCCAGTCGCCGTCGCCGGTTCCCAAGGGCCACCTGCTGATCATCGGCGGCAACGGCACGACGGACGACATCGTCAGGCGCGCGGTCGAAGCGGGTGGCGGCGCCGACGGCCGTGTCGCGGTATTCCCCCAGGCCTCCGAACTCGCGGAGACGGGCGCGAACGCCGTGAAGATGTGGAAGGATGCGGGCATGGGCACCGCGGTGGCGATCGATCCGAAAGATCCCGCGGCCGCCATCACGGCCGTCAAGGAGGCCACGTTCATCTGGTTCCCGGGCGGCGATCAGAACCGCCTGACCAAGGCGCTCGAGAACACCGGCATCCCCGAGGCGATCCGCGCGCGCTACGTTGAAGGCGCGCTCGTGGGCGGCACGAGCGCAGGCGCGGCGATCATGTCGCGGGTAATGATCACCGGCGAGGCCGACCTGCAGAGCATCACGGCCGGGAAGACGGCAACGGCGCCCGGCCTGGCGCTCTTTCCCGACGCCATCCTCGATCAGCACTTCCTGAAGCGCCAGCGCGTCAACCGGCTGGTCAGCGCCGTTCTCGACCATCCGGCGCTGGTCGGCATCGGGATCGACGAGACCACGGCGATCTTCGTGACCGGGCGAAGCTTCGAGGTGCTGGGCAAGAACTCAGTGGTGGTGATCGACGGCAGGAAGGCGGCCGTAGACAGGATCGCGGTCGGTCTGCTGGCAACCGGCCGCGGCCTGATCATGAGCGTGCTGAAGGCGGGGATGACGTTCAGCCTGGACAAGGACTGACCGGACGGCCCCGGCTCCTGAATCCCGACCCATGCGCTACACCTTCGCAATCGCCTGTTCGAGGTCCGCGATGAGATCCTCGACGTCCTCGATCCCGACCGAGTAGCGCACGAGGCCGTCGGTGATCCCCGCCTCGAGGCGGTCGGCCTGCGACATGCTGGCGTGTGTCATCGAGGCAGGGTGTTCGATCAGCGTTTCCACGCCGCCCAGGGACACCGCCAGCGTGGCCAGGTGCACGTTGTCCATCAGGTTGCGCCCCGCCTCGTAGCCCCCGTTCAACTCGAAGCTGATCATCGAGCCGAAGCCCGTCATCTGGCGCTTCACGAGCTCGTGCTGCGGGTGCGATTCGAGGCCGACGTATCGGACCCACTCCACCTTCGGGTGCGCTTCGAGCCAGCGCGCCACCTTCATGGCATTCTCCTGCGCCCGCTCCACCCGCAAAGACAGCGTCTTGACGCCGCGGCTCACCAGGAACGCCTGGTGCGGGTCCATGTTGCAGCCGAGGACCACCATCATCGCCCGTAGTTGCTTGCACACGGCCGGGTCTTTCGCGACGATGATCCCGCCGACGACGTCCGCGTGGCCGTTGATGAACTTGGTGACCGAGTGGAAGACGATATCGGCGCCCAGGTCCAGCGGTTTCTGCAGGCAGGGGCTGGCGAACGTGTTGTCCACGACTACCGGGCACCCGTGCTGGTGCGCCAGTTCCGAGACGGCGCGGATGTCGGTGACGAGCATCGCCGGGTTCGACGGCGACTCCAGGTAGACCATCTTGGTGTTCGGACGGATCGCGGCGCGCACGTTCTCGATGTCCGACGTGTCCACGTAGCTATACTGCACGCCGAATCGGCTGAACTGCTTCTCGATCAGGCCGCGTGAGGGGCCGTACACCGATCCGGTGCTGACCAGGTGGGCGCCCTGCGACAGCAGCGCCATGTAAACGACGGTCACGGCACCCATCCCGGACGCCGTGGCCACGCCGTCGGCGCCGTTCTCGAGTTCGGCGATGTTCTGTTCGAGCGCGCGGATCGTCGGGTTGCCGATCCGTGTGTAGATGAAGCCGTCTGCCCGCCCCGCAAAGCGATCGGCACCGATCTGCGCGCTGTCGAAGGCAAACGTCGATGTCTGGTAGATGGGCGTCACGGCACTGCCGTACATGTCCTTCGGCGCGCCGGCGTGCACCATCTTCGTGTTGAACCCGAGTTTCTTGGTATCCATATCACTCCAGGAGGAAGAGGGCGGATTTGTCGGGCAATGATAGCAGGTTGATCAGCCGAGCTCCGCAGGGAACTCCTCGCCCGGGTTGATGAAGCGATTCTGTTCGAGTGTGTACTGCTTGTCGTAGAGGTGGCGGTAACGACCGTTGGCCGCGAGCAACTCCTCGTGGGTGCCTCGCTCCACGATCTGGCCGTCCTCGAGGACGAGAATCTGGTCCGCACTCCGGATCGTGGACAATCGGTGCGCGATGACGAACGTCGTGCGACCGCGCCGGAGCGACCGCAGGCCGTCCTGGATCAGCGCCTCGCTCTCGCTATCGAGACTCGATGTCGCCTCGTCGAGGATCAGGATGCGCGGGTTGGCCAGGATGGCGCGGGCAATCGCGACCCGCTGGCGCTGGCCGCCCGACAGCTTGACGCCGCGTTCGCCGACGACCGTCTCGTACTTCTCCGGGAACTGCTGGATGAACGCCTCGCAGTGCGCGATTCGACTCACGGCCAGAATCTCGTCCCTGCTCGCGCCCGGCCTGGCGTAGGCGATGTTCTCGGCGATCGTGCCGTCGAACAGGAAGTTCTCCTGGAGGACGACGCCCAGATGCGCCCGGTAGTCGTGGAGGCGGATGAGAGACAGCGGGACGCCGTCCACCCGCACCTCGCCGGAGGTCGGCTGGTTGAACGCCATCACCAGGCTGATCAGCGTGCTTTTCCCCGAACCGCTGGAGCCGACCAGCGCGGTGGTCGATCCGGCCGGCGAGGTGAACGACACGTCGCGCAGCACGGGCACACCCGCGGTGTACTCGAAGCTGACACGATCGAGCTGCACGTCTCCTCGAAGCGTCTCGAACGGCCGCTTCTCCCGATCCTCCTGCCCCTCGGTCATCATCGACCGGACCTCCCGGATTCGGTCGAGCCCGGCAAACCCTTCGCTCACCTGTGTGCCGATGGACGCAATCTGGACCAGGGGCGCCACGACGAGCCCCGTGAAGAGCAGGTACATCATGAAGTCGCCCAGCGTCATCGAGCCGGCCAGGATCGCGCGGCCGCCGAGGACGATCATCAGGACGCCGATGGCCCCGATGATGACCGTCGAGAACGCGGTAATCGCCGAGACACCCGTGATCGAGCGGGCGACGTTCCGGAACAGACGGTGGGCGCCGTGCGTGAAGACGATCTCCTCGCGCTTCTCGGCGGTGTACGACTTGACGATCCGGATCCCGCCCAGGCTCTCGCCAAGGCGGCCGGTGACGTCCGCGTTGATCTTGCCCCGCTCCCGGAACAGCGGGCGGAGACGCATGAAGGCCACGGCCATGCCGGCGCCGAACGTCAGCAGCACCACCAGCGTCACGGTGGTGAGGCGCCAGTTCAGGTAGAAGAGCACGCCGAGCGCAATGCTCGCCGTGACCAGGCCGCCAATCAACTGCACCAGGCCGGTGCCGACCAGGTTCCGAATCCCCTCCGCATCGGTCATGATGCGCGAGATGAGGACGCCGGACTTGGTGGAGTCGAAGTAGGTGATCGGCAACCGCAGGACGTGCGCCTGCACGCCGCGGCGCAGGTCGGTGATCGCGCGCTGGGCGGCGACGCCGAGCACCTGAGACAGGGCGAACGACGTCGCGGCCTGGATGAGGGTCGCGCCACCGGCCGCCGCAGCCAGCCACCCCAGCCACTCGACACGCTGCTTCCCGATCACGTCGTCAATCAGGAATTTCGATGTGGCCGGAAGAACGAGGCCAGACAGCCGGTTGAGCAGCAGGAGCCCGAGCCCGAGCGACAGGCGCCTCCGGTGCGCCCACACGAGGTCCCGCGCCTCGCGCCAGACGACCGGCAGGGATAAGGGTTTCTTGGGGGCGTCAGAAGACATTTTTTGACTGTAGCATGTCAGTCGGAACTGACGCAGGCAGTCGGCAAGGCTTGCCAGTCGGTAATGCCTATCAGTCAGCGATGCTCGTCAGACGGTGCTACTCGTCAGTCGGTACCATTTCCGACTCGTCATCGTCAGCCCCGACTCGTCATCGCCAGCCCCGACTCGTCATCGTCCGTTCCGACTCGTCATCGTCCGTTCCGACTCGTCATCGTCCGTTCCCGACTCGTCATCGTCAGTTCCGACTTATACGTCCAATTCTTCCGCCTCTTCGGCGCGGTCCATGATGAAACGGAACCTGGCGGAGGCGTCGCGGCCCATCAGCTCGTTGATGACCCGGTCGGTGAGAATCTGATCGGCAATCTCGACGCGCAGGAGCCGGCGCGTCTTGGGATTGAGCGTCGTCTCCCACAGCACTTTCGGCATCATCTCGCCCAGGCCCTTGAACCGGGTGATCTCCGGTGTGGCCTTTCCGGGGCCGGGCGTGCCGTGGTGTGCGAGAATCCGCTCGCGCTGGGCATCGTCGAGCGCCCAGTGCGTCTCCTTGCCGATGTCGATCCGATAGAGCGGGGGCTGCGCCAGGTACACGTGGCCGCGGGCCATGAGCTGCGGCATGTGGCGGTAGATGAACGTGAGCAACAGCGTGGCGATGTGGTTGCCGTCCGAGTCGGCGTCGGCCAGGATGATGACCTTGCCGTAGCGAAGGCGAGAGAGATCGAAATTCTTGCCCAGGCCGCAGCCGAGCGCGGTGACCAGGTCCGAAAGTTCCTTGTTCTCGAGCACCTTGGCGAGCGACACGCTCTCGGTATTGAGCACCTTGCCACGCAGCGGCAGGATCGCCTGCCTCGTGCGGTCGCGCCCCTGCTTGGCCGAGCCTCCGGCCGAGTCGCCTTCCACGACGAAGATCTCGCTGTCGGGGCGGTTCGGTGATGAGCAGTCGCTCAGCTTGCCCGGCAGCGTCAGCCGGTTGGACGTCGCGCTCTTGCGCGAGACTTCCTGCTGGGCCGCGCGGCTTGCCTCGCGGGCGCGCGCCGCCAGGATGATCCGGCCCACGATCGCCTCGGCCACGCTCCGGTTCTCGTTGAGCCAGAGCTCGAGCGCCGGGCGAACCATCGAGTCCACCACGGAGAGCACCTCGGGATTGTTCAGCCGGTCCTTCGTCTGTCCCTGGAACTGCGGCTCCTCCATGAACACGCTGAGAACGCCGACGAGCCCTTCGCGGATATCTTCGGCGCTGAGCGTCACGCCCTTCGGCGAGAGACTGTGCGTCTCGATGTAGTTGCGCACCGCCTTGCCGAGCCCCGCACGCAGGCCGTTCTCGTGCGTCCCGCCAGAACCGGTCGGAATACCGTTGACGTAGCTCTTCACCAGCTCGTCGGTCGCCTCGGTCCACTGCAGCACCAACTCGATGCGCAGGCCGTTCTCCTTGACGAGCGTGAACGGCGTCTCGTGGATCGGCTCGAGGATTCGCTCGGCGAGGATCTTCTTCAGGAAGTCGGCGAGCCCCTCGGCGTGCTCGAACGTCTCCTTCTTGCCGTTCGACTGGTCGTCGAACAACAGCTTCAGCCCCTTGTGCAGGTAGCTCGCGACCTCGAGCCGCTCGCGGATGACCGACGGCTCGAATTCGATCTTCGGGAAGATGGTGGGATCGGGATGGAAATAGACGGTGGTGCCGGTGCCGCGCGCCGAGCCGACCTTCTTGAGCGGCCCGTCCGGTTTGCCCTGCTTGAACCGCTGCTCCCACAGCGCGCCGTCACGCTTGACGGTGGCCACCAGTTCCTTCGAGAGCGCGTTGACGACGCTCGCGCCGACGCCGTGAAGCCCACCAGCGGTCTTGTAGTTGCCCTGGCCGAACTTGCCACCCGCGTGGAGCATCGTGAAGATCACTTCGAGCGCGCTCTTCTTCGTCTGCGGGTGCTTGTCCACGGGGATGCCACGGCCATCGTCAGTCACCGAGATCGACGACCCGTCGGCATGCAGCGTGACCGCGATCAACGACGCGTGGCCGCTCATCGCCTCGTCGATCGCGTTGTCCACGATCTCCCACGCGAGGTGGTGCAGACCGGCAGAACCGACACCGCCGATATACATGCCGGGCCGCTTGCGGACCGGATCCAGCCCTTCGAGAACGGTGATGTCTTTCGCGGTATAGGAAGTGGTCATCGAATCGCGACGAAATCGAATCGCTGCGTGCCTGGTAGTCCGCTTGGTCTCGCGTCCCCGGCCCAATCCAACTGACTATCATCTCACAGACGGCGGCGATTCGGCGTCCCCGGCGCGCCAGGAATCTCGGACCGTCCGACCAGCTGCCCGGCCTCGGTGCGAACCTCGACGCGCAGCCGCGTCCCCGGCTGCACGTCCTTTGCCTGGGCGCTCGTCCAGAGCCGGAACCCCTCTGTACGGCCGCCCTCGAGCGTGTAGTATGGAGAGGCGTAGACCAGCCGGCCATCCTGGTACCAGCGGTGGCCGATGCGGTCGCGCAAGCCGAGAGGAGCGTAGATGGCGGTGACGGCATACACTCGCCCCGACCACCCCACGGGAAGCGTCTCGATGGGGCGCACCACCTGCAGCGCCCGGCGATTGATCGCTTCGCCGAACTCGGCCTTGAGCACACGGAGCGGCGCGGGCGGGATGAGCGGGCGGCCGAGGGCGACGAGCAGGACGAGCGCGATACCGGCAAGGCCGACGTGCAGCCTGACATGGAACCGGGCCAGTTCGCCCCGGCGATACCGGATGGTCGCAAACGCCACTACGGCGAGCGCCACGCTCACCGGCAGCGCCACGCGGTTGCTGATGCTCCAGAGCACCGGCAGCATCACGTTGATGCAGGCGAACAGGTTGAACGCGAAGAAGACCGCGGTCAGGCCTCGCCTGACCGACAGGTGCTGGTCGTAGACGACATCGAGCGTCGAGATGAGGGCCGACACCCCGAGGAAACCGACGAACAGCAGGTTCGCCGACCAGGCGGACGCGCTCGCGTAGTAGATCGGCAGCAGGAAGAACAGCAGTTGCTGGTAGAAGTTCTTCGTGACGTAGTTGATGACGAGGCGCAGTCGCCCGCGCCACTTCGTCTCCGTGCCTGGCCGGTCCACCAGGGCGGGCACGAACAGGCTCGTCACCCAGAGAAAGGCGACGTGGAAGATCGTGACGCGCAGCCAGGCGTAGTTGCGGGCGCCCGCCCACATGACGACGATGCCGAGCGCGAGGGCCCACAGGCTGTGCAGGCCCCACAGCAGCCGTTCGTGACGGTCGAGAAACGCGGCGACGGATGACAGGAACCGGGGAAATCGAAGCACGTGTGATGCAGATCATAGCCCGGGCGGCTCGGCGACGGCTATCCTGACTGCCGAGAGGTTCCAGGCCCGATGCCTCCAACAGCAAAGCCGTTCATCCGCCGCCGACACGACCACTCACAACTCGTGCGTCGCGCCTTCCAGGCGGCGTTCCTGCTGCTGAACCTGTGGATCGGCGTGCAGTTCTATGTCTTCGTCCGCTACTACGAGACCGGCGGGGCCACCGTGGCGGTAACGCGCCCACCGGGGGTCGAGGGCTGGCTGCCGATTGCCGGCCTGATGAACCTCAAGTTCCTGCTGGCCACCGGGCATGTCCCGGACATTCACCCGGCTGGGCTGTTCCTGCTGGTGGCGTTCGTCAGCATCTCGTTCGTCTTCCGGAAGGCATTCTGCAGCTGGCTGTGCCCGATCGGGACGATTTCCGAGTGGCTGTGGCAGGGCGGGCGAGCGATATTCGGGCGGAACTTCGACCTCCGCCGATCGGTCGATATTCCGCTCCGTGGCCTGAAATACCTGCTGCTCGGCTTTTTCGCCTGGGCCATCGTGCACATGTCGGCCGAGGCGCTGCGCGAGTTCATGCACAGCCCGTATGGCCTGGTCGCGGACGTGAAGATGCTGAACTTCTTTCGCGACCTGGGCACGGCTGGCGCGTCGGTGATGGTCGGGCTGGTGGTGCTGTCGATGTTCGCGAAGAATGCCTGGTGCCGCTTCCTGTGCCCCTACGGCGCGCTGCTCGGTCTGATTTCCCTGGCCAGCCCGGCCCGCATCCGCCGCAACCCGGATGCGTGCATCGACTGCGCGAAGTGCACGAAGGCTGCCCGTCGCGCCTCCCGGTCGATCGGCTGCTCTCCGTGAAGTCGGCCGAGTGCACCGGGTGCCTGGAGTGCGTGGCGGTCTGCCCCGCCCGCGGCGCACTGGACCTGAGCGTGACCCGGAAGCGCCCCATCCCGGTCGCGGTGATGGCGGTTGGGATCGCCCTACTCTTCCTGGGCCTCGTGAGTATCGCGAAGCTGACCGGCCACTGGCACACCGCCTTGCCGGACCAGCTCTACCTCGACCTCATCCCCAAGGCCAGGTCCTTCGGTCACCCCGGGATGTAGGACCAATCGACCCCTCATCGTCAGTTCCGACTATCGTTAGTACATCATCCCCATAACGGCCGACGCCGCCGTCGTCGCGAGAACGACGCGGGCGATGCCCAGGCGGTTGCCTACATTCAGCCGCCGCGTCGCGAGGAGCCCGAGGGCAACGAGGGCCCCAAGAATAACGCCGAGGCCGGTCATGTTCTCCGGCGTTGGCATCACGTCCCAGGCTCACCAGCCAGCAGTCGGTCGCGCAATCCCGCGAAGTATCCGGGCTCGCCATGGCGGGTGTGCGCGGCGCGATCCACCGTCACCCCGCGCGTCACGTCGAGGAACACGTCGTAGACGGCCGACGCCTCGCCCGGGAACTGCTTCGCGTATGCGGACACGAACGCAATCGCCGGCCAGCTGCCCCAGGTGAACGAACGGTGCATCACGTCGAACATCTTGAGATAGATGTTCTCCGCTGCCGAGACCACGGCCTGCGGCCCGAGCCGATGAAGCTCGGCAACCTGATCCGGCTGGAGGAACGCTTCGTAGAAGGCCGCCTCGCGATAGGCGTTCTTCAACCGCTCGTCGCTGGCTAGCCGGTAGAAGAACGTCGCGATCACGCCCTCGCTGGCCATCATCTGCGACGCGTTCTCGAGTGCCCCGCCCGGCTCCGGAGGCATGACGTCGCGGTACATGCGCGCCTCGAACGCGGGACGGTCCTCACCCATGAGGCTGGGGGGCAGGCCGACCTGGCCCGGCCCACGCTTCGCACTTCGCCGCAGCAGGACGATGGGAACGGGGTCGGAAGACGAAGCCGCGGGAGGACCGGCGGCCGACCAGTCAGGTTGAACGAGGCTGCAGAACAGACCAATGCAAATCAGGAGTATTCGATGGCTCACGGAGAGTGAGACGAGCGGGGCCGCAGATGGGTTCTCGGACGGCCCCGCGCTCGTGCCGCCCTATCTTCGCCCGCGCGGATCAACGGGTGTCGGCGGAAATCGGCGCCCGTGCTAGGATGCGGCCTTCATGGCATCAGCCGCTCCCAGTCCGTCGCCGGCGCTCCAGCGTGCAGTCCGTCTGCCGCACGCGACGGCGCTGGTGGTCGGCACGATTATCGGGGCGTCGATCTTCGTCCAGCCCTCGGGGATCAGTCGCGCGCTGCCCTCGATCCCCGGCCTCCTGGCGGCATGGACCGTGGCCGGCCTGCTCACCATCGCCGGTTCGCTCATCTGCGCCGAACTCTCATCCGCGTTTCCGCGCACGGGCGGCGTCTATGTGTTTCTGAGCGAAACGCTCTCCCCGGCCGTGGGGTTCCTTTGGGCGTGGGCGATGTTCTGGACGATGCACTCGGGCATCATCGCGGCGATCGCTGTCGTGTTCGGCCGCTATGCCGCGTTCTTCGTGCCGCTCTCGCCGGCCGCGCAGCAGGCTGCGGCGGTCGCGGCCATCCTCGTGCTCTCGGCGATCAATTACGTGGGTGTCAGGTTCGGCAGCCGCGTGCAGGCCGGCTTCACGCTGGGCAAGCTCTGTGCGGTCGCGCTGATCATCCTGTTCGGATTCGTTCTCGGAGCGCAGTTGCCGCATTTCGCCGGGAGCCGCACGCCGCCCGACGCGCTTGCGCAGTTTCCGCGGGCGGTGGCGGCGGGACTGTTCGCATTCGGCGGCTGGCACATGGTGACCTATATCGGGGGAGAGACAGTCGAGGCGAAGCGGACCATTCCGAGGGCGCTGATGCTGGGCACCGCGATCGTGACCGTGTGTTACGTGGCGCTGAACACCGTCTACCTGTACATACTCCCGCTCGACCGCGTGATGGAGTCGACCCGCGTGGCTGCCGATGCGGCCGATGCCGTGCTCGGTTACGGCGGCGGGGCTTTGATGTCGGCACTGGTCGTCTTTTCCACGTTTGGCGCGTTGAGCGGCATCGTGCTGCTTGGGCCGCGCGTCTACTTCTCGATGGCGGGCGACAGCCGCGCGCTCGGGTGGCTCGGCGCCGTGCACCCTCGTTTCCAGACGCCGCATCGGGCCATCATGGCTCAGGCCGTATGGGCGTCGGTGCTGGTGGCGACGGGCACCTACACGGCGCTCTTTACCCGCGTCGTCTACACGGAATGGATCTTCTTTGCCGCCATGGCGGTGGGGTTGTTCGTGGCGCGCAGGAGGCCCGACTACAAGCCCATCTACCGCATGCCGGGGTATCCGGTCGCGCCGGCGCTCTTCGCGATCGTGGCGGCCGCGATTGCGATCCACCAGCTCGTGGCCGACCCGGTCGAAGCGTTAATTGGTCTGCTGTTGGTCGCCGCCGGCCTTCCGGCGTACTATCTGTTCAGGCCGCGAACCCGAGTGCAGGAGGATGTTGCATGCCGGTGATCGATTTCCACAACCACTATTACCCCCCAGCCTACCTTGATGCGCTGCGATCGGGAGGCACCAGCGTGACCGTCGGCATCGACAAGGAGGGCAACCCGCTCCTGTACTATCCCGGCGACTACAACGTCGTCGTGCCCGGGCATCGCGACATCGAGTACCGCGAGCAGGTGCTGGCCGAGCACGGTGTCGATCGCCAGGTCGTGACCCTGACGACGCCGGGGACGCACGTGGAGACGCCGGAGCGGGCCGTCGAATTGGCGCGACTCGTGAACGACGAGTTTGCGCAGGCGGTGGCGCGACCGGCCGGCCGATTCTCGGCGCTCGCCACGCTGCCGCTCAACGATCCACTCGCGTCGGCGAAGGAGCTGGAGCGGGCCATGAAGAAGCTGGGGTTGCCCGGTGCGATGCTGTTCAGTAACGTGAATGGCGTGCCGCTAGCCGACCGCCGGTTCTGGCCGCTGTACGAGGTCGCCAACGACGTGGGAGCCGTCTTCTTCATCCATCCGAATCACCCGATCAGTGTGGAGGCGATGACGGAATTCTGGCTGATGCCGCTGGTCGGATTCCTCATGGATACGACGCTGGCGGCGGCGCATCTGGTGTTTGCCGGTGTGCCCGAGCGGTTCCCGCGCATCAGATGGGTGCTCGGTCACCTCGGTGGCGCGATTCCGTATCTGGCCGAGCGGCTCGACCGCGGGTTCCGGGCGTTCCGCGAATGCCGCGAGCACATCACAAGGCCGCCAAGCGAGTATCTCAAGGCGTTCTACTTCGACACGGTGAACTTCGACCCCGACGCCCAGAAGATGGCGATCGCGTTTGCCGGTGCGGACCATATCCTGGCCGGCAGCGACTACCCGCATCAGATTGGCAGCATTCCGCTCATGCTCGAGAGCATCCGCTCACTCGAGATCGACGATACCGCCAAGGCGGGCATTCTCGGTGGTAACGCGGCGACGTTGCTCGGCATCCGGGATCTGGAGGCGTCGGCCGGTGTGCACGCGCGGCCACAAAGTGGCCGCGCCTAAGACAGATTCCAGACCCCACGTCGGTTCGAGAACTCCTAAACAACGCGCGCGAAGTCTACGTGCTGGTGATCAGTTCTCCACTTCACTGACCCGGATTGGACTGTTTGCGCATTTCCTTGACCACGAAGTACGTGCCAGCCAGGCCGGCCGCGGTGCCGAGGATCATCATCACCATCGTTCCCTTCCCGCCGCCGCCGCCGCCGCCCGTCATCCGCGCGCCTGTCGCCGCGCTCGCCTGTCTCCGCACGGCCTTTGCGGCCGGATTGGCCTTCTGAGCCGCAACGGCGTCAGCCACGGCACGGTCCATGGAGGCGCGCAGGCTCGGTGCGGGTGTCGGGCCGTCCGCCGCACGCGCGGTGATCGGCGCGGCGGCAAGCAGCAGGGATGCCATCAACGTCGTCGAGACGATCTTTCTCAACGTCATAATCGGTCTCCTGGTGGTGCCCACTCCGGCTGCGCGAACGCCAGGCACGGACACCGGGAGGGCCGGGCGCTCGGTGGGGCAAGCCGTCGTTTGGTTTTGGGTAGCCTCATTACCTAACGCGGCAACCGCGAGGAAACAGGGTCAGAGAGGCGGGAGTCTGGCGATTTGACGGTCTTTCTCGGAATTCGCTATTCTGCTGCACATGCCCGACAATCTGGGACCGCCATCCGACGTCACCGATTTGCTCCGGCGTTGGCGTGGAGGCGATCGGGAGGCACTCGAGCGATTGATGCCGCTCGTCTATCAGGAACTGCACCGCATCGCGTCCAGGTACCTGAGCCACGAGCGGCCGGACCACACGCTCGAAAGCACGGCGCTCGTACACGAGGCCTACGTCAAGCTGGTGGATCAGCGCCGCGTCGACTGGCAGAGTCGCGCGCAGTTCTTCGGCCTCGCGGCCCAGGCCATGCGCCGAATTCTGGTCGATCACGCGCGCGCCCGGGGTCGATCGAAGCGGGGCGCGTCGGCGCCACGCGTCGCGCTCGATGCCGTCGAGCCCGCTGCGGCCGAGGCGGATGTCCACCCGGCGGACGCGATTGACCTGGACCGCGCGTTAGAGAAATTGGAGACCTTTGATCCGGGACAGGCGCGGATTGTCGAGTTGCGGTTCTTCGGTGGGCTGACCGTCGAGGAGACGGCCAACGTCATGGGCACGTCTCCGAGCACCGTGAAGCGGGAATGGACGCTCGCCAGGGCGTGGCTGTATCGGGAACTCGAGGGCCGACCCACGTCCCTGGACGGCCCTGCTCTGACGGACGGCAAGGCGTCGTAGGTGACGATGGCTGAAGTGCCGATGAGCGACGCGCGCTGGCTGCGCATCAAGGACCTGTTCGACGCGGCCCTCGAGGTCGGTCGCGAGGCGCTGCCGGCCTGGCTCGACGATCGTTGCGGCCACGACGCCGACCTTCGACACGAGTTGGAAACCCTGATCGCGTCGCACGACCGCGCAGGCGCGTTCATCGAGGCTCCCGCCATGGCCACAGCAGGGGCGGCTGACGCCATCGTCAGCGCCACCGCATCGCGAGCCCTCCCCCCCATGATCGGCCGGCGCCTCGGTTCGTATCGCATCACCGGCGAACTCGGCCGCGGGGGCATGGGCGTCGTGTACCTCGCCGAGCGAGACGACGAGACGTTCCGCAAGCAGGTGGCCATCAAGGTGCTGGGCGGCGGCGTCCATCCGGCCCTCGCTGAGCGCTTCGATGCGGAGCGGCGCATCCTGGCCTCCCTCGAACACCCGAACATTGCGCGCCTGCTCGACGCGGGTCGGGATGACTTTGGAACGCCTTTCGTCGTGATGGAGTACGTCGAAGGCGTCAAGATCGACGCCTACGCTCGCGGGCACCGGCTCTCCACCCGGCATCGCCTCGAGTTGTTCTGCACCGTCTGCGACGCGGTGCAGTACTCGCACCAGCGTCTCGTCGTACATCGAGACATCAAGCCGGGCAACATCCTCGTGACCTCGGAGGGCGTACCGAAACTGCTCGACTTTGGCATCGCCAAGCTGCTCGATCCCCTGGTGGCCGATGCGCAGAGGACCCAGACCGAGTTCCGGGCCCTGACGCCGGAGAGCGCGAGCCCGGAGCAGGTGCGCGGTGAGTCTGTCACCGTCGCCAGTGACGTCTATTCGCTCGGGGTGCTGCTCTACCGACTCCTGACGGACCGGTCCCCGTATCGGCGGACGCCGACAACCGACGTCGAGATCGTGCGTGCGGTGTGCGAGGAGATCCCCGCGAAACCCAGCGACGCCGTGGCAGCCGGCAGGGCTGACGGCGGAGCGGACAGTGAGCCGGCGGGGAGCGTGCCGTCCCCGGCACTCTCGACCGCGTCGCGGCGCGAGCTTGCGGGCGATCTCGACCTCATCACGATCAAGGCGCTCAGGAAGGAACCGGAACGCCGCTACGCGTCGGTCGAGCGGTTGGCCGACGATGTGCGGCGGTACCTCAGGGGCGACCCGGTCGAGGCGGCTCCGGATTCATGGCGCTACCGCGCGGGTAAGTTCATCCGGCGTCACCCTGCCGGCCTCGCCGCCTCCGCGGCCCTGTTGGTGACGATGATCGCCGGCGCCGGCGCCACCTTGTGGGAAGCGCGGGCGGCACGCATCGAGCGGGCGCGCGCGGAGCGGCGCTTCAGCGACGTGCGCAGCCTGGCGAAATCGGTGATCTTCGAGCTGCACGATGCCATCGCCCCGCTGCCCGGATCGACCGCCGCACGCGAACTGCTCGTCCGTCGGGCCCTGTCGTATCTGGACGGCCTGGCGGCAGAGACAGGGAGCGATGTCTCGCTTCAGCGAGAGCTTGCCGAGGCCTACGCGCGCATGGGTGAGGTGCAAGGCGGCGTCGGCAGGGCCAACCTCGGCCTCGCGACGGCCTCGCTTGACAGCTACCGCAAGTCGCTCGCGCTTTGTGAGCACATCGCGACTCTCATGCCCTCCGACCCCAGCGCGCTCGACGCGGTAGCACGGGCCCACGTGCCGGTTGGGGCCCTGCTCGATCGGATGGGCGAGGGCAAGGCGAGCCTCGAGCATTTCCAGAAGGCCGTCGCCATTCACGAGCGGTTGCTCGCGTCACGACCGGGTGACGCACAGCTCCAGGTGGCGCTCGCTGCCAGCTACCAGGGCATGGGCGACACGCTGGCGACGCTCGAGGACTGGCCACGGGTGCTGGGTCTGCGACAGCGGGCGCTGCCCCTCTTCCGCCAGGCGGCTCAGCGTGCGCCCCAGTCCGGCGAGCTTCAGCGGTCGCTGGCCCTCGCCAACAAACGCCTGGGGGCGATCGAGGCCAGGCTGAAGCGCTACCCGGAAGGTCTCGAGGCCTACCGGCAAGCGCTCTCGGTTGACGAGGCGAGACTCGCGACCGAACCGCACAACTCGGAAGCTCAATCGGATGTGGCCATCGATGTGAGCGATATCGCCTTCATTCTCTGGAGGAGCGGCGATCGCCGTGTCGCTTTGGAGCAGTATGAGCGAGCGCGCGCGATCCGAGAGGAGCTGGTGCGAGCGGATCCGAACGACACGCGCGCGAGGTTCGCCCTGTCGGCCACGCTGACCCGAACCGGCTTACTGTTCTGGGAGCTGGGTGACGCGGCGCAAGCCCTCGCGCGTCACCGCCAGGCCCTGGGACTCCTGGAACGCCTCACCAAGGGCAATCCCACGGACACGCAGGTGGAGCAGGCGCTCGCCGATTCCCTCGCGACAATCGGGGTGGGGTACGCCGAGTTGGACAAGCAGGGGAAGATGGCGGGCGCGTGCCGAGAGGCCATACCGTTCCTGGCGCGAAGTCTCACGGTGTTCCGCGATCTCGCCAAGCGAGGCCTGGCCCGCGGCAGCGCGGGGACAGTGGCGCGCGTGGAAACCGATCTCGCGCGTTGCAGTCCGACGACGCGGTGAACGCGTGAAGAGGGAGTCAGCTCTGGCCGGCGAGCGCCAGCACTTCGTCGAGGGCCGGGATACCCGCCATCGCCCCGAGCCGCGTGCAGGCCAGCCCCGCGGCCGCGTTCGCCATTCGAAGCGTGCGGTCCAGGTCCCATCCCTCCAGCACGCCGTAGATGAAGCCGGCGCGGAACACGTCGCCCGACCCTGTCGTGTCCACCGCCTTGACCGGGAATCCCGGCGAGAGGACGAAACGGTCGCCGTCGAGGGCGGCGGCGCCCTGCTGGCCGAGCGTGACGACCAGCCACCCGTCGTGGCGCCGACGCAGCCGGCGCAGCGCCCGCTCGTGGTCGCGTTCCCCGGTCAACTGTTCCGGCAACCCGTCGGCAAAAATCGGACAGGTCACCGCCATCACGAGCTCATCGGTGTGCTCGGTCATCCTGTCCAGGTCGCTGGTCACCGGAATCCCGCACCCCCGCGCCTGGCGTGCGGCCCGAATCGCCGCCTCCTGGTCCACATCGTCCACGTGCAGCACCCGCGCGGACGCGATGACGTCGAGCGGCACGTCTTCTTCCCGCAGGCGCAACGCCTCGTCACGATCCCACAGGACCGCGCGCTCGCCCGTCTGCTCGTCGATGACGATGACGGCAAACTGGTTGCGCCCGTCGCGCACGACGAGTCCGGCGGGATCGAGCCCGTACTGCGGGAGTTCCTCCCGAATCCTCCGCCCGTTGTCGTCCCGGCCGATCGCCCCGACGTACCACGACCTGAGGCCAAACCGGGCGCACGCCGCCATCGTGGTCGCCGCCTGTCCCCCGCAGCACGAGAGGTGGCGACTGATGCGCATCTTGGAGTGCCAGCCTTCCGGCCGCGGAAACGCCGGGACGACGGTGACGAAGTCGATCGAGTTCGCCCCGATGCCGACCACGTCCCACGCGCGAGGCTGTCTGGATGCCGCTCGATTCACGCGGCAGAGTATAGTCCCTGAGGCGCAAGGTGCCCTACTGCAGCGGGGGACGGTGTCAACGCTCGTTAGAAATGTCCCCTTCCTTCCCTCGATAGAAATGTCCCTTTCCTCAGGTTGATGATAATGGGCTTGTGGGAATGTGGAAATCTCGCGCCAGGCGCGAGATTTCCACATTCCCACAGCCCGCGGATCGCCCCGGCTTCCACGGCCCGCGGTCCGGTAGTTCCTGGTAGCTCCGTCGCCATGGGTGGGTGGCCGGCAGCGTGTCGGCGACCGCCTCGAAGAGGATCTGATACAGGCACGCCGTGTTGGCGAGCATGCGCGTGTTGAGATCGTGCGGGACGGTGAAGACGGTGTGGAAGTAGTCGACCGGCAGCAGATCCGCCTGTCGCGCCTCGAGCCACCGGGCCTTCGTCAGGGATTGGCACTTCGGGCAGTGGCGATGGCGGCACGAGTTGTAGGCCGGCCGCTCGAAGGCGCAGTCGGTGCACCGTTCCAGATGGCCGCCGAGTTGGGCGGTGCGGCAGGCTTCGATCGCGTGCATGACGCGGCGACGCCCGGTGGGCAGCGCGTGCGTGTGGCGATAGGCGTCGCCGTAGAGCCGGAACACGTCGGCCAGTTCATGGCGCGGCCGGTCGAGTGCCGGGGCCGCGGAGCCGGTCCCATTCGTCGTCATGGCGCGCCCCGGCTCAGTCGACGGCCGGCGGCGGGGAGAGCGTCAGGCGATCGAACGGACTCTGGACGGCGGCGAGCGTCTGGCGGGTGACGTGGAGATCCCGGCTCGTGGTGGCCAGCGACGCGTGACCGAGCAGGACCTGGATGGGGCGCAGATCGACGCCGGCTTCCAGGAGATGCGTGGCGAATGCGTGTCGAAGCAGGTGAATGCTGCCGGGCTTCTGGATGCCGGCGCGCGCCTTGGCCGCGACGAAGATGTGCTGGGCCGTGCTGGGGCTCATCGGCTGCTCGCCCTCGCGCGCGGGAAAGAGCCAGCGGGTGAGACGACGCCCCGCGGCGTACCGGTCGAGTTCCGTGAGCAGGCGCGGAGAGAGGATCGTGTAGCGGTCCGTGCGCCGCTTGGCCTGATCGACGCGGATCATCAACCGCTCGCGATCGAGATCGGTGAGCTGGAGCCGTACGACCTCGCTGACGCGCAGGCCCGCCGCGTAGGTCGTCATCAGTACGGCGCGGTGCGTCGGGTGGTGCAGGCCGGAGAGCAGCCGACCGACCTCCTCCCCACTGAGGATGTGCGGCAGCCGGCGCGGCTTTCGACGTGGCGGAATCGCCATCGCGATCTCGGGTCGCTTCACCGTCTGCGTGTAGAAGAAACGGATGGCCGACGCCGCCACGCTGACGGAACTCGATGCGAGATGTCGCTCACGGGTGAGGGAGAGCAGGTAGTCTTGGACCTGGGTCCCGTCGAGGGCGTCCGGCGCTCGATGGTGGTACCGCGCGAGGTCCGTGAGGGTGGTGAGGTACAACTTCTGGGTGGACGCCGAACACTCCCGCAGCCGCATCTCGCGCACCATGCGCTCCCGCAACGCGCCCATGTGAGGCCTCCGTGTTGAAGAGGAACGCGACGCTCACCATGAGCGTCACAGAGAGGACACGGTAGCGCAGGAGCGAGGGTGAGGACGAGCGCCGTCAGGCGGGTGTCGACCAGCGAGGGTGTGTGACCGCGGAGTCGGGTGCCGCGACAACGGCTACCGCGCAGCGGTTTCGTTCAACGCTTCCTATCGTCGGGGCCGCGCTGTCCCGACGAGAGTGTGGCCCGTTGCTTTGTTCGCCTGCGACTCCGTCCCCGCCGTTTCAGCCTTCGCTCGGCGCGACAAGCCGAGAGGTGGACGCACCCTCCTCGCCCTTGCCGCGCTCGCAGTCACGGCCTCCCCCGCCCTCGCGTGACTTCTCATGATGCGCGGGAACATCTGAACAAAAGTCACCCCTGAATGCGACTTTCTGAACCGGACCGATTCGGTAGTGATCGCAGAAACTGCTTCATTCGAATAGCTTACGGTGATCAATTCCTGCCATACCGGCTGAGCACCAGCTGGCATCCGACTTGCAGCCTGGCCGCACATCCTTGAACAGGCGGCGGCTGGTGGCCGGGTCGGACTGCCAACCGGCGTCGGTCCTGGTGGGCGGCGACTTGGGGAGGACGCCGCCGGGATTCGCACCGCGCAGACGCTGGTGTACCGAACCGATGCGGGCTGCGACGCTCGCCGGGCGGATGGTCTTGGGTCGGCTCAAATTCCTGCATGATCACCAAAGAGTTCGTATGGAGGAGACAGTATGAAGAGAGTTGCGCTCATGGCGGTTCTACTCGCGCTGGCCAGTGCACCCGCGTTCGCGACCGGATTCACAAACGGCGATTTCGAACTGGGCAACTCGAGCGGCTGGCTCACGGGGACCGGATACCGGGCAAGTGTGGACAATCCCAGCCTGACGGCCGCGATGGTGCTGCCCGGCGGCAGCCTGTACGTCTCGCAACTCAACCACTCGTCGATCGTGACGTCCGGCGCCGCTCCGAACACTGGCGGCGGGTTGAACCAGGTGTACTCGGGCACGTACTCGTGGCGCGTCGAAGACACGACGACCGGTGGCTACGCGTCGGCGATCCAGCAGACAGCGCTTGCCTACACCGATCCGAACATTTTCTTCGCGTGGGCGGCCGTGCTCGAGGGTGCGCATGACGCGACGCAGGCCGCCACCGTGAAGATCTTCCTGACGGACGTCACGACCGGCACCCCGCTTATCTCGCGTGAGTACAACGCCGCCGATGGCGGCGGCGGTGTTGATGCCAGATTCCACACCTTCAGTGGATTCTTCTGGACCGACTGGCAGATCGAGCAACTCACGCTGCCAGCAGCGTCGTTCGGTCACGACATGATGCTCAGCATCCTGGCCTCGGACTGCCAGCCGACCGGCCACGCCGGGTACCTGTACCTGGATGGCTTCGGCTCCGTCGCCCCCCCGCCCACGGGGAACGTGCCCGAGCCCGGCTCGATACTGCTGCTCGGCAGCGGCCTGGCGTTCGTGGCGCGCAAACTCCGCCGCCAGCGCTAGTCCACCGCTCACGAGTGTCGATTCCAAGGGGAGGCTGCTCTTCGGGGCAGCCTCTCTTTCTTGTCCTGCCCCCGCACAGCAGAGCGCGAGCGGGATCCCATACCGCTCAATCCACCGGCGCAACACCTGCGCCGCCGCCCACGTCGTCTCCTGTGCCGAGAACCGCCCCTGCACCGTCCCGGTCGCATCATCGACCGCCTCAAGGAGGCAGGCGACCGGACCGCGCCCCTCCACCCAGGGGTGAAAGCTGCCGTCGAGCTGCACCAATTCGCCGAAGTGCGCCTTGCGCGGCCGGCGCTGGTGGTGCGCCACCCCCTGGCGCTTCCACGCCCAGAGGCCCTCCTGGATCACGAGCCGCCGCAGCGTCTCCGGCGCCACCTCGACCTGGTCTTCCTCCCGTAGGTGCTCGGCCGCGAGCGTCGGGCCAAACGGCGGTTCCCCGCGCGCCGCATGCCCCGCATACTTCTTCCGATAGAGGCGCAGCACCTTCGCTCACCACTTCGCCGGCTTCGTCCGATTCGACGCCTTCCCGGCACTCTTGTGCTCCAGACCGGTGGGACCCTCTGCTTGATAGATCGTCCACACGCGCTTCCCCTGCCGCTCGCACACGCCCATCAAGACGGCGGCGTCCTTCACCTTCAGCGCCCCCGCCTTCACCCGCGACAGCACCTCGACGCGCTTCAACTCCCGCACACTCATCAATGTCCTTCCCACGCCGGCCTCCTCTGCGGAGATCTTCGGCGAAGGGAACATTTCTAATGAGGTCGGAAGGGGACATTATCATTGAGGCGCAACATACTGCAGCGGGGACGGGATCTCCAGCGTCGGCACGATCACGCGGATGAACTGGCCGCGTTGCAGCAGCTCGCGCCCTCGCCCACCCCGGCTCGTCACCTCGTACTTGGTCGTGCTGACGGTCTGCTCCGCGCCCCGGCTGGTCTCGACGGTGAGCAGGTCGCGGTCGCCCTTCGAGGCGAGGAACCCGAGCACCCGGTCCTCGCCCGGCTTCAACTTGATCAGGATGACGCCCTTGCCGGGCCCTGACAGGTAGTTCACCTCCGAGAGCTTGCACAGCATGGCGCGCGCCCGCTCGGTGACCGCGATGATCGTCTCGTCCCCGTGCACGACCGACACGCCCACCACCTCGACACCCTTCGCCGGCCGCGCGTAGCGCCGCCCTGCGCGCGTGCTCGCCTCGACGAACCCGTCGAGGCCGAACCGCAGGCTGAACCCGTCGCTGGTCACGGCCAGCGCGTGAGTCGGGGGCACGTCGCCCTCCTTCGAGGGCGCGATGCCATGCGCCACCCGCGGGTCGAGGCTGATCGCGTTCACCACCTTCTCGCCATCCCGGAACTTGAAGAACCGCTGGATCGGCTCGCCGTAGCCCGTGGACGCCGGCACGTCGATGATCCGCGCGGTGTAGGCGACACCGAAGTTGGTGAAGAACGCCACCGTCGCCCGCGTGCTGCCCGGCAGCACCGCCAGCACCGCGTCGCCCTCCCGCAGGCGGGTCGTGGCGAGGTCGCGCACTTCCTTCTGCCGCTTCACCCACCCGTCGCGCGACACGATGACGACGTTGTCCTCCTCGACGATGAAGTCGTCGGCCGAGTACTCGACCTCCTCGCCGGCCGGTTCGAGCAGGGTGCGGCGCGGGTCGGTCCTGGGGTTGCCGTACTTCCGCTGCAACTCCACGATCTCGTCGCGCACCAGCTTCCACCGCGCCTCGTCGTCGCAGAGCAGCGCGCCAATCTGGCGAACCCGCTTCTGCTTCTCCTCGAGCTCCTTGCGGATCACGAGGATCTCGAGCCTGGCCAGCCGGTAGAGCTTCAGCTCGAGGATCGCGTCGGTCTGTTCTTCGTCGAGGCCGAAGCGCTTGATGATCTGGCGCGCCGCATCCTGCTTGCCATCCGACTTCCGGATGATCCGGATGATCTCGTCGAGCGCGTCGAAGACCTTGTCGAACCCCTCGAGCACGTGAATGCGACGGCCGAGCGCCGCCAGCTCGTGCTCGAGCCGCTTGGTCACCACTTCCAGGCGGAAATGGAGGAAGTGCCAGAGTATCGACTTCAGGTCCAGCCGCTCCGGGCGACAGACCTCCGCGTTCTCGGTCGGAATCAGGCAGGTGAGGTTGACGATGAAATTGGTCTGCAGCGGCGTGTGCTTGTAGAGATACGCCAGCACCATCTTCTCGTCGGCATCGCGTTTGATCTCCAGCGCAATCCGCACATCGTCGGCCGAGAGGTCCTTGACGTCCACAAGCGCGGCCAACTTGCGGCTGACGACCACGTCGGCGATGCGCTCGACCAGTTGCGATTTGTTGACCATGAAAGGGACGCTCGTGATGTAGAGCGTCCTGGTGGCGCGGGTGGTCGGCCCTTCGGTCCACGTGGCGCGCAGCCGGATCGAGCCGCTTCCGGTCCGGTAGATCTCCTTCAACTCGTCGGCCGAGTTCAGCACCTGGCCGCCGGTCGGGAAGTCGGGCCCCTTCACATAGCGGCACAACTGGACGATGCTCAGGTCCGGGTTGTCGAGGAGTTTCACCAGCGCGGTGCACACCTCGTGCAGATTATGCGGCGGGATGTTGGTGGCCATGCCGACCGCGATGCCGGTGGCGCCGTTCACCAGGAGGTTCGGCAGCCGCGCGGGCAGGACCACCGGCTCCGTCTTCGTCCCGTCGTAGTTGGGGCGAAAGGTCACGGTGTCCTGGTCGATCTCGGACAGCATCTCATCGCTGATCCGGGCCAGCCGGCACTCGGTGTACCGCATCGCCGCGGCGCTGTCGCCATCGAGCGAGCCGAAATTCCCCGAGCCGTCCACCAGCGGGTAGCGCAGCGAGAAAGGCTGCGCCATGCGGACGAGCGTCTCGTAAAGAGCGGCATCGCCGTGGGGATGGTAGTTGCCCATCACATCGCCGACGATCTTCGCGCACTTCCGGTGCTTGGCCGACGAGGTGAGGTTCTGCTGCCACATCGTGAAGAGGATGCGGCGCTGCACCGGCTTGAGCCCGTCGCGCACGTCCGGCAGGGCGCGGGACGTGATGACCGAGAGCGCGTAGTTCAGGTATCGTGACTGTGCCGCCTCGTGGAGCGCGACCACATCCCCGTCACCGCCGCTGGCGGCGGCGCGCGTGGCCAGCGGCGGCCATGTGGGCGCCTGGCCGGCCGGGGCCTTCACATACTCCTCGAGATCGAACAGCGAGCGCGGCGGGGTCTGATCGTCCTTGTCGTTCGACAATCTTCGGATCCTCCAGAACGAATGATACTAGACATCTTCCAGGTCTGGTTCCAGCGACGATTGATGGCGCATGACCACGGCCGTGATTCGCCCGCGACATACAAAACTGTACCATTCGCGGACAGCGCGGGCAGAAACTCAACGGAATCCCGATTTCATCCGATAGGCATCAAGGTTGCGTAGCGTGTAATCTACAAGATGACCATGACTCGACGTCGTCCGGGCCGAACCCGGTTCTCCTGCCTTACGGCGACCTGCCTGCTGGCCCTGTTGGCAGCACACTGCTCGAAGAGCAGTCCGACGTCGCCGAGTGGACCTCCCGCCGCCGGCTCCATCGTGTACTACACCGCGTTGGGCGCCAGCGACGCGATCGGCTACGGCTCGAGCGTCGTCTGCATCCCGTTCGCGGCGGACTGCCAGAACGGCATGGGCTACGTCCAGGTGATCGTGCGCCAACTGCAGGCGCAGGGGTCCACGGTCAATCTCAACAACCTGGGTATTCCTGGCGCCGTGATTGGCCCCGGCATGGAGGCCCTGGCCGCCCAGTACCATCGAACGGTCCTGGGAAACTTCATCGACCAGGAGGTGCCCTTCGTTCCGCGCACCTCCACCATGGTGACGGTGTTCGCCGGCGGCAACGACGTCAACACCGTGGGCGAGGCCATCAGGAGCGGCGCCGGTGGGAATGACCCGTGGACATTCGTCGATCAGCAGATCAAGGCGTTCGGCGGCGAATACGCGACGCTCATCGCGGGCATCAGGAACCGCGCGCCAGGCGCGCGCCTCGTCGTCGCGAACCTGCCGAACTTCGCCGCGATCCCGATGACCAGCGGCTACACCGTCGAAGAACGGCAGCTGATGCAGAAGATTTCGGTCGGCTTCAGCACGCTGGTGATCAACCCGCTCTCCTCGCAGGGCATCGCCGTGGTGGACCTCCTGTGTAACCAGAGCTTCGCCGACCCGGCGGTCTTTTCTCCCGACGGATTTCACCCGAACGACACCGGCTACGCGATCTTCGCGGCCGAGATGATGAAAGCCATCTCCTCCAGCAGCTTCCCCGCTCCCGCCGGCAGTTGCGCCCAGATGCAGGTGGTGCCGGCCCGATAGCCCGGCGAGGACGCCGGGTCCACGGTCGGTTTGCTGCCCCCTTGGAGACAGGGATATCATGCTGGGCAACATGCCGGTCGACCGCCGTCCGGTTTAAGCGGCCGCGCAAACGGTCGATAATCTGAGAGATGGGGAGAACGTCGGTGCCTGACTGCCTCGGCCGTCGGGCCGGGCAAGCAGAGCCTCGCGTCAGTCAGTCAGGAGGCACCGTGATCGATCTGCAGGCGTTGACCCGCTCTGCGAACACGCTCGAAGCGCTGCCCGCCAGCGTCACCCGCCTCGCCTCGATAGCCGCCAAGGACAGCTGGAACGTTCGGGAAGTCGAGGAGGTGGTATCGCTCGACCAGGCCCTGAGCTTCCGCCTGCTGCGGATGGCGAACTCCGCGGCCAGCGCGAGCCTGATGCCCATCGTGACGATTCGCGATGCGGTGGTCAGGCTCGGTCTCGGATCGCTGCTCTCGCTGGCCACGGCGACGAGCGTGCAGAAAAAGCTGACCAGCGCGATCCCGGAATACGGCTTGAGCGAGGGAGAATTGTGGCGCCACTCGGTGGCGGCAGCCCTGGCCGCGGAATCCGCGGCGGCCTTCTGCGACGTCGAACTCCCTCCCGAGACCTTCGCGTCTGCCCTGCTCCACGACATCGGGAAGCTGGTCCTCTCGCGCGAACTGGCGCCCGATGTCCTCAGCGTCCTGGCGCTGGCCCGCGAGCAGGGGCACCTGTCGAGCCTGAAGGCCGAGTCGAAAATCCTCGGCGTCCACCACGGCGAACTGGGCGGCCTGATCGCCCAGCACTGGGGTCTTCCCGAGCGCCTGGTTTGCGGGATCATTCACCATCACACTCCCGACGACGCCCAAGACATTATTGCCGACGTGGTGCACGTGGCCAACCTGGCCGCCAAGCAGGTAGGCGCCGGGCATTGGGCACTTGAAGAAGACAAGCAGGTGAATGCCGCGTCGGTTTCCCGCCTCAAGATGAGCGACAACGGATTCGACGCCCTCTGTGCGCGGGTCGCCAAGCGCCTCGAGCAGGTGCTGAGCCAATACGGCGCATGACACCGCGGGGGCGACCGGCCGGTCGCCCCCGCACGATCCACGGCCCACCGCCTTCCTGAGAGCGCGACTTCTCACAGCAGGAGGGGCACCGCCACTGGCGACGTTGGGCCGTCATTCAGCCCGCGGTTGACCCTCGCGACGCGTGCCGCCATGATGAGCGCGGTCCCCTTCTCTGTCGATTTCCACGTCCCCACCTGGAGTCCGCCATGCGAAAGACTATCCTGGCGGATCATCTTCACCAGCAACCGCAGCGGCCAGTCGTTCGGGAGCCCGCTCTACAGCGTGGCCGTCGAGGGAGGCCTGCCCGAGCCGCTGTCGGTCGACGTCGGCACCAACGGGATGATCAAGCAGGACGGCTCGATGCTCGCCTTCAACCGCATTCCCGTCCGCTACTGTCGTCGGAATTCGGTGCCGGGTTTCCACTGCGGGTACTTGTCCGCCTGCGCCACCCGGTATCCCATCATCCAGTAGAACTGCAGGTCCTGCACGCCGCCGCTCAAGTCCCAGTCCGGCTTCACCGTGTCGGTCGGCTTGTGGTAGAGGTTCGTGAAGAAGTCCTTCCGTACCTCGGCGCCGAAGTCCGCCGGCTTGCCGATGTAGTCGTCGCCATGATCGGGCTCGAACGCCGGCACGCCGCGGCGCGCGAACGAGAAATGGTCGGAGCGGTAGTACATCCCGCGCTCCGGCTCGGGATCAGGCTTCAGCGTGCGTCCCTGCTCCTTCGCGATCTGCTGCGCGTAGTCGTCAAGATCGGACGTCCCGAGGCCCACCACCGTCAGGTCGCGGGTCTTCCCGTGCACGTTCAGCATCTCGAGGTTGATGACGGCGAGCGTCTTGTCGAGCGGGTAGACCGGGTTCGACGCGTAGTACTCGGACCCGAGCATCAACTGTTCCTCGGCGGTGACCGCGAGGAAGACGATGCTGCGCTTCGGCGGCGTCGGCAGCGCGGCGAACGCGCGCGCCATCTCGAGAAAGCCGGCGACAGCCACCGCGTTGTCCACGGCGCCGTGATACACCGGGTCGCCGTTGAGCGGCGCGCCGATCCCGAAATGGTCCCAGTGCGACGTGTAGAGGACGTACTCGTTCTTCAGCGACGGGTCGCTCCCCTCCACCCTGGCGATCACGTTCCGCGATGCCACGTTGCGGAGCGTGTTCTTCAACACCGTGGACGCCGTGACGCCCAGCGGAACCGGGCGGAACTCGCGCGTGGCCGCCAGCGACTTCAACGCGTCGAAGTCCTTCCCGGCCATCGTGAACAGGGCCCGGGCCTTCTCGATCGGAATCCAGCCCTCGACCGCCGCCCGCGTCATGTTGCCATCCGGCCTCGCAATGTCGAACTGCTCGCCGACCTTCACCTGGACGACGGAGTAGGCATAGCCGGCCGGGCCGGTCTCGTGCACGATGAGCGCACCGGCGGCGCCCAGCTTCTGCGCCATCTCGAACTTGGACGTCCAGCGGCCGTAATACGTCATGGCCGATCCGCCGAACACCCTGGGATCAAGCCTGGCCGCATCGGCAGGATCGGGCACGGGCGGATCGCCGATCAGCACGACCAGTGTCTTACCCTTGAAATCGATCCCCTGGAAGTCGTCCCAGTTGAACTCGGGCGCCTGGACACCGTAGCCGACGAACACCATCTCGGACCGGTCGAGGGTCGCCGACTCGGTCATCCGCTTCGTCCACGCCACGAAATCGTCCTTGAACGCGAGCGTCTGTTTCGTCGCGCCCTTCTGGAAGACCAGCGTGGCCGACGGGTCAGGCGTGATGCCGACGAGCGGCACGTTCTGGAAGTAGCTGCCGTTCGGCATTCCTGGCTTCAGCCCCATCGCCTTCAACTGATCGGCGATATAGGTGACCGTTCGTTCCTCGCCACGGGTGGCCGGCCCCCGTCCCTCGAACTCGTCCGACGACAGCACCTTCGTGTGTCGCAGCACGGCGTCCGCCGCAATCGACGGAAACGCCACGACCGCCGGTCGTGCCGGCTTCAGGGCGTAGAGCACGAACCAGCCGAGCGCCGCGATGACGACCCCCGAGGCGACGAAGACCCCCAGCCTGATTTTCACGGAGCCACCCCTGTCAAAAGAAAGACGACGACTCCCGGACCGGTCCGAGAGGGTTCGACAAACCCCTCCCGGACTGGCTCGGACGAGACGACGGTCGCGTGAGGTGAGCGTCGCCCCGGTCGGGTGGTCACTTCAACATCGCGTCGCGCTTCGCCTTGAACTCGGTTCCCGGCTTCCACTGCGGAAACTTCTCGGCCTGCGCCAGCCGGTAGCCGACCATCCAGTAGTACTGGAGGTCCTGCACGGCGCCGCTCATCTCCCACTCCGGCTTCACCTTGTCGGACGGCTTGTGATAGTCATTCGCCGTGTAGGCGTCCGAGTGCTCCTTGCCCCATCCCGGCGGCTTGCCGATGAAGTCGATGCCGCCACCGCTCGCAAGCGCGGGCACGCCCTGCTGCGCGAACGGGAAGTGGTCGGATCGATAGAAGCCGCCTCGTTCCGGCTCGGGGTCGGCCCGAATCTCACGCCCCTGCTCGGCCGCGACCTTCGTCGCGTAGGCGTCCAGCTCGGAGTTCCCCAGCCCGGTGATGGTGATGTCCTTCGTCTTCCCGTTGACGTTCAGGGCATCCATGTTGATCACGCCGATCGTCTTCGCCAGCGGGTACAGCGGGTTGGCGGCGTAGTAGCCCGAGCCGAGCAATCCCTGCTCTTCCGCCGTCACGGCCAGGAACAGGATCGAACGCTTCGGGGCCACGGGCATCTTCGCAAACGCGCGGCCGAGTTCGATCGTCCCGCCGATGCCCGTCGCGTTGTCCACCGCGCCGTGATACACCTTGTCGCCATTCACCGGCGCGCCGATCCCGAAGTGATCCCAGTGCGATGTGTAGATCACATATTCGTTCTTGAGCACCGGGTCGCTGCCCTCGATCCGGCCCACGACGTTCCTCGAGTCGACCGTGCGGATCGTGTTGCGCAGCGTGACCGAGGCGGTCGTGCCGAGCGGCACCGGCTTGAACGCGGGCGTCGCCGCGTCCTTCTTCGCGGCGTCGAAATCCCTGCCGGCCAGCGCAAACAGCTTTTTCGCCTGGTCGAGCGAGATCCACCCTTCGACCGCCGCGCGGCTCATGTTCCTGTCGGGCGCCACCAGGCTGAACTGCTCGGCAATTTTGCCCTGGACGACGGTAAACGAGTAGCCGGCGGGCCCCGTCTCGTGGACGATGAGGACCGCGGCTGCGCCCATCTTCTGCCCCATCTCGTACTTGTAGGTCCAGCGGCCGTAGTAGGTCATGGCGCGACCGCCGAATACCCTGGGATCGAGCCTGGCGGCGTCGGCCGGATCGGGCACCGGCGGGTCGCCAACCAGCACGACCATCGTCTTGCCCTTCAGGTCGATCCCCTTGTAGTCGTCCCAGTTGAACTCGGGCGCCTGAACGCCGTAGCCCACGAACACCAGATCGGACTTGTCCACGCTGACCGTGTCGGCCACGCGCTTCGTCCAGGCCACGAAATCGTCGCGCCACGCGAGCTTCTGCTCCTTCGCGCCCTTGCGGAACGACAGCACCGCCTTCTGATCGGGGGTGATGCCAACCATCGGCACCTTCTGGATGTAGGTTCCGTCGGGGTTGCCCGGCTTCAGGCCGACCTTGGTGAACTGATCGGTGATGTAGGCGACAGTCAGGTCTTCGCCCTTCGTGCCGGGCGCGCGTCCCTCGAACTGGTCGGACGCGAGGACCTTCGTGTGTTCCAGCACCAGGGTGCCGTCAATCGCGGGGAACGAGACCGCCACTTCCGCGTTCGGCACCGGCGCCGGGGTGGAAGCGCCGCCGCACGCTCCGGCCAGCGCGGCGACCGACATCGACAAGACCACGACAAACGAGCGATTCATATCTTGACTCCTGGACGAGGGCTGAGTTCGACAGGGAGGATTCTACACCAGGCGCCGCGTCTTGGGCCTTGAGCCGTGAGCCGGATGTGGTCATAGTGGCTGGCGTGCGTTTTCGCGACGAACTTCAGCCGATGCTCGCGCTGGCGGGCCCGGTGGTCCTGGCCGAGGTCGGCTGGGTCATGATGGGCATCGTCGATACGATCATCGTCGGGCCCCTGGGCCCGGCGGCGATCGGATCGGTCGGCATCGGCAGCATCCTCTTCCTGGCGCTAGCTATTTTCGGCATGGGGCTGCTGCTGGGCCTCGACACGCTCGTGTCGCACGCCTACGGCGCCGGGCGCCTCGACGAGTGTCATCGGTGGCTGCTGCACGGCATCCTGCTCAGCCTGATCGGCGCACCGGTTCTGACCGCGGTCGCGCTTGTCGGGATCTTGCTGCTGCCGTCCTGGGGGTTCCCGCCCGAGGTCTTGTCGCTCACCGTGCCCTACCTGCACGTGATCACGTGGAGCCTGCTCCCACTGCTGCTCTACGCGTCGTTCCGCCGCTACCTGCAGGCGCTGGGCATCGTCGCACCGATCACGTTCGCACTCGTCACGGCAAACCTCATCAATGCGGTCGCCGCGTGGGCGCTGGTGTACGGGCATCTTGGGCTTCCGGCGATGGGGACCACCGGATCCGCCGTGGCCACGCTCATCTCGCGGATCTACCTGGCGGCCGTCCTGCTCGCGGCTGTGGAGTGGTACGACCGACAGCACCATATCAGCCTGTTCACCATCACCTGGAGGCCCAAGAAGCGAAGCCTCGTCCGGTTGCTGCGCCTCGGGCTTCCGGCCGCGACGCAAGTGATGCTGGAGCTCGGCGTCTTCGCGGCCGCGAGCGCCCTCGCCGGGCGCCTCGATCCCGTGTCGCTCGCGTCCCATCAAATCGCGCTCAACCTGGCCAGCCTGACGTTCATGGTGCCGCTCGGCGTGGCGTCGGCGGGCGCCGTGCGTGTCGGCCACGCGGTCGGGCGCCGCGACGCGCAGGCGGCATCCCGCTCAGGTTGGGTGGCGCTGATCCTCGGCGCCAGCTTCATGTCCACCGCGGCACTCATCTTCATCGCCGTCCCACGACCGCTCATCGGGATATTCACGTCGAACGAGGCCGTGCTGGTAATGGGCCGTCGGCTCCTGCTCGTCGCGGCGATGTTTCAGCTGTTCGACGGCCTGCAGGGCGTGTCCACCGGCGTGCTGCGCGGGCTTGGCGACACGCGCACGCCGATGCTCAGCAACCTGGCCGGTCACTGGCTCTTCGGCCTGCCGGTCGGCTATGCGCTCTGCTTCTGGTGGGGTTGGGGGGTCGTGGGCCTGTGGATCGGCCTCTCTCTGGGGCTGGTTGCCATCGGCGTGTTCCTCGTCCTGACGTGGAGACACAGGATAAGAGAGCTTGCGATCCGTCCTTGAGGTAACATTGATGGTCTTTGCTGGGCTTTCGGAGGGGAGACGCGCATGAGGGTATTCCTGCGGCCGCTGACGCTGGCAGCCGCGTTCACCGTGATCGGCGCTATGGGCGTGGCCACGGCGCAGACCGTCGTCGTCACAAAGGCGCCACCTGGCGCCACGCTCGAGCTGGTGCTGAACGCGGCCACGATCGGGACGGCGAAAGCCGGCGCCGACGGCATCGGCACGATCCCCGTCGACCTGTCCCAGCACGGGGGCAAGTCGGAGATTGACGCGCGCATCTTCGTCGATGTGTGCGAGATGTCGCGCCGCGTGATGCTGCTCGAGTCCGGCTTCGAGCCACCCACACCGGGGGCAAACTGCTCCAGGCGGCCAATCTTCGGAGTCTTCCTGGTTCGCGGGGTCACCACCCTGGTCGTCGAGGCCGCCGAAGCGGCGCCCGCCGTCTGGATTCGGCAGGGACCGGCGCCTGCAACGTGGTTGAACCCGGAACTGGCGAGCGCCTCGGGCAAATCGGTCCCCGAGTTCTTGCTGCCGAAGGGCCTCGTGCTCTTCGGGGGAGGGGGGATCGCCAAATACGCCAACGCCGTCTCGGTATCGTGCGGCACTGACCCGGACTGCAACGGCAAGAACCTCCGAGTCGCGGGTCGCGTCGGGGGTGAGTTCTGGATTTCCCGCTTCTTCGCGGCATCATTCAGCTACCTGAAGCCGCTGAACGCCGCCACCGCGGGCAGTGGGACGGGCTACAGCTTCACCAGCACCCTCACTCCCCACATCGCCACCCTCACCGGGAAGGTCGGCCTGCCGGTCGGCCGCGCACGGATTTACGGCGAGGCGGGGGCCAACTATCACTGGGCGACACTGATCACCACGGAGACCATCGCCGACACGACCGTCACCGTCGACGGCGTGACGCAAACCGTCGTCGGCGGGACCCAGACCTTCGAGCTGAAGACCGCGGGGTGGGGATGGATGTTCGGCGGCGGCGTCGAGGTCTGGCTGAAGCGGTCGCTCGCCATGTACGGCGAGTTCGGATACGCCCGGCTCAAGGGGACCCCCACCGGCGGCGGCGAGGGCGTCCTCGACGACAGAGTCACCTTCGTCGTGGCTGGCCTGCGGTTCCGCCTCGCCGGTCGACGCTAGCCGGGACAGGGTCCACAGCGGGGTCGTGACGAGTGAGACACGTGTCTGCCATGTGGTGTGGAATCCGTCTTCGGCGTGGCCATCGAGTAGCCGCGCATTGGACTTTCCTACTGGACGTCGAGCAATTCGATGTCGAATACCAGCGTGGCGTTCGGTGGGATGGCCGAGTCGCGGTTGGGCCCGTACGCCATCGAGGGGGGGATGATCAGCCGCCGCAGCCCGCCGACGTTCATACCCACGAGACCCTGCTCCCAGCCCTGGACCACCGAACCGGCGCCGAGGGTGAACGTCAACGCCGTCCGGCCAATCGATGTGTCGAACTGCACGCCCCGCTTGTCGGCCTTCGACGCGTCGTAGAACCAGCCGGTGTACTGCACCGTCACCGTGCTGCCGGTGACGGCCGCCGTGCCGGATCCCACTCGCAGATCCGTCTGGCTGAACGGCGCGCTCGAAGGTGAGACCGGTGTGTTGCTGCACCCGGCGACGGCCACGACGAGCAGGATGAGCGTGAACGCGACCTGAAACGCACGAATCAGTTTCACGGAATCTCCCCGGGACAATGGGCATGCCCCCGGTCGATTATGCCACGAACAATCCTTTTCGTGCACGACGATCCGGCAGTGCTGCAGTCGTTCCGCCAGGCCCTTCTGTCCACTCGCGGCGAGTGGAGGGCCGCGCTCCTCCACGACATCGGAACGCGGTGCGCGGTGAATCCCGCAACGGTCTCCCTGACATGGTCTGGGCTGCCCCAAGGTGCTACCATAGCACTCGTTTTCGCCCCGTCGCCCTTCCCTTTCTCCATTCCCGTCCGGGCCGGACGCCGATGGAGCGGTCAACATGGCGAGTGATTCACCTGCGGCGGATCGCCGTGAGTTCATGCTTCGTGTGCTCCGCCTGGGCGGGCTCAGCGCTGCCACGATCGGCGCGGGCGCCTGGCTTCACTACCGGAGCGACCGCCCGAAGGAGTCGGAGGTCCTGGTAGCCGATCGCCGCACCGGCGTGCCGGCCGACCCCAACCTCCCGGAGATGGTGGTGGCGCAGGGCGAATCGCCGGAGGCCCTGGTTCGCCGCGCGGTGGAGACTCTGGGCGGAATGCGTCGTTTCATCGCCCGCGGCGACGTGGTGGTCGTCAAGCCGAACATCGGCTGGGACCGCGCGCCCGAGCAGGCCGCGAACACCAACCCGCAGCTCGTGGCGGAAGTCGTGCGCCTCTGCCAGGATGCGGGCGCGCGGACGGTCATCGTGACCGACATGAGCTGCAACGATCCGCGGACGTGCTTCGAGCGGAGCGGGATCGCGGCGGCCGCAAGGGCGGTCGGCGCGCAGGTCGTTCTGCCCGACGAGCGGAAGTTCAGGCAGGTCAACCTCGGCGGCGAAGTGCTGACCGCGTGGCCGGTGCTCGAGCCGTTCCTGACCGCCGACAAGATCATCAACCTCCCGATTGCCAAGCACCACAGCCTGACCGGCTGCACGCTCGGCATGAAGAATTTCTATGGCATCATCGGCGGCCAGCGGAGCCGGCTGCACCAGCGGATCAACGAGAGCCTGGTGGACCTGACCGCGTTCGCGCGCCCGACGCTCACCATCATCGATGCGTACCGCGTGCTGATGCGCGGCGGTCCGACCGGCGGTAGCCTCGCGGACGTGGAGTTCAAGAAGACGCTGCTCGCCGGCACGGATCCCGTCGCACTCGACTCCTACGCGGCCAAGGCGTGGTGGGATCTCGACTATCAGCGGCTCCCGTTCCTGCGCATGGCCCAGGCCCGGGGGTTGGGGAAAATGAATTTCGAGGAAGTCAGGACCTCGTTCCTGACGGTCTAGATTCCTGGATTCCAGAATTCCGATGCGTCTGACCCAGACCACCCTGGTCCGTGTGCGCCGAGTGTCGCAGGCCGTGTTCCTCGCGGCGTTCTTCGTCCTGCTGTTCAAGTCGGAGTTCACCGGCTCGTTCCGCGGCGCGTCCGGCCAGGTGAGCCTGCCGTGGCCCGTGTCGATCTTCCTCGAGGCCGACCCGCTGGCCGGGATCACCACCGCCATCGCGACCCACACGCTGTATCGCGGCCTCTGGTGGAGCCTGGTCATCCTTGTGCCGACGTTCTTCCTGGGCCGCTTTTTCTGCGGCTGGATGTGCCCGCTCGGCACGCTGAATCACTTTTTCGGCAGCCTCCGCTCCGAGAAGAAACGCGGCAAGGCGCTCCTCGACTCCAACCGCTACAAGCCGTGGCAGGCGATCAAGTACTATCTGCTGGCCGCCGTCCTGGCGTCGTCGGTCTTCGGGGCGGTCCTCGCCGGCCTGGTGGACCCGATCCCGTTGACGGTGCGGTCGCTGGCGCTCTCAGTCCTGCCCGGGCTCAACTACACCTCGGGCGCCCTGCTCGACGTGTGGTATGAGAGCCCGTCCCGCTGGGCGCGCCTTGGCGCCGACGCGGCGCAGTTCCTGTTCCAGGGGACGATCGTCAGCTTCAGGCAGCCGCACTTCCGCCAGGCGTTCTTCCTCGGCGCGATCTTCATCGGCCTCCTCGCGCTCAACCTGCGGGTCACCCGCTTCTGGTGCCGCGCGATCTGCCCGCTCGGCGCGCTGCTCGGCCTCGCCTCGCGCTGGTCGCTCGTGCACCTGAAGAAGGACCCCGGCCGCTGCGACAACTGCAACCGCTGCCTCGTCCACTGCCAGGGGGGAGACGATCCGATCCCGGGGCCCAAGTGGCGCAAGGCGGAGTGCCACCTCTGTTTCAACTGCGTGGGCAACTGCCCCACCAGCGGCATCGCCTTCAGCGTCGGGCCGCTCGATTCCGCCGCGACGACCATCGAGGCGCCGCAGGCGCAGCGCCGCAAGCTGATCACCGCCATGGCGGCTGGCGTGGCCCTCGTCCCGCTGCTGCGCTCGACAACCGGCCTCGAGGTCGAGGCCGACCCGCGCCTGATCCGACCGCCAGGCGCACTCGACGAACTTCACTTCCTCGAGCGCTGCATCCGCTGCGGCGAGTGCATGAAAGTGTGCCCGAACAACGCGCTGCACCCGACGTTCATGGAAGGCGGACTCGAAGCGATCTGGACGCCGGTGCTCGTGGCGCGCGTCGGCTACTGCGAGCCGAACTGCGTGCTGTGCAGCCAGGTCTGCCCGACGGGCGCCATCTGGGAGATCACCGAGGCGCAGAAACTCGGGCGGCCCGCCGCCACTCCGGCTCGTGCAGGCGTGGCGTCGCCCCCCGAGGCGAGCAACCCGATCAAGATCGGCACCGCGTTCTACGACCAGGGCCGCTGCCTCCCCTGGGCCATGGCCACCGACTGCATCGTCTGCGAGGAGTGGTGCCCGACCTCGCCCAAGGCGATCTATCTGGTGACCGCCGACGTGGCCGACGCCGACGGGAACAGGAAGGCGGTACGGCGGCCGTACATGGATGCGAAACGGTGCATCGGCTGCGGCGCGTGCGAGTTCGCCTGCCCGGTCAAGGACCAGCCGGCGGTGTACGTGACCAGCGTCGGTGAGACACGGTCGAAGACCAACCAGTTCATTCTGCCCCCGGCCCCGAAACGATGAGGTTCACACGAAAGGTAGATCGCGTGAGCAAGAAGCGTTACCGCTCGATGGAAGTGATCCCGGGCTGCAACCGTCGCGAGTTCGTCAAGGCCGTCGGCGTGGGATCGGCGGCGGCCAGCGCCCTCGTCCTCGCCGGGCCGACGTTCGGCCAGTCGCCCACCCCGCCGCCAGTCATCGAGACGAACATCGCGGAGTTCCAGAAAGCGCCGCGGACGGCGCGGTCACTGCCCGGCCCGTTCCCGGGCAAGGTGGTCAAGGTCACGGACACGCGCGCGGTCGTGAACGAGAAGTTCGATGCGAAGGTGATCGACGAGATGGTCCAGAAGGGAATCACCACGCTCACGGGCAAGAACCTGAAGAACAGCTTCCGCCTGCTGATCGACCCTCGCGACGTGGTCGGCATCAAGGTGAACCCGGTCGGCCCGCCGCTCATCAACACCCGGCCCGAGCTGGCCGACGCCGTCATCAAGTGGCTCGTGGACAACGGCGTCCCCAAGTCGAACATCATCATCTGGGACCGCTTCGACTACATGCTGAAGGATGCCGGCTTCACGAAGGAACGCTTCCCAGGCATCGCCCTCGAAGGGCTGCAGACGATGGACGAAGCGGGGAACACGTGGCGCGGTCCGGACGGGAAGCACCTGTCGATCAACAACTTCGATCCTGACGTGTACTACGAGGCGAAGGGCGCGGTGTGGACGTCGGATCGGAACCAGAAGAGCGAGGACGGCTACCTCAATCAGCACGTCTTCAACGGCGACCGCTCGTTTTTCGGAAAACTGGTCACGAAGAAGCTCACGCGGATCATCAACCTCGCCGCCTACAAGAACACCGGCCAGGCGATTTCGATGGCCACGAAGAACATGGGCTACGGGGCGATCTGCAACACCGGCCGGCTGCACGCCGGCCTCTCGTTGAAGGTCAACACCGAGGTGCTCGCGGCGCCGGTGCTCCGCGACAAGCTGGCGCTGAACATCACCGACGGCCTGCGCGCGCAGTACGACGGAGGCCCGGACAAGGACGCGCAGTTCGTCTACGACAACCACGCGCTCTATTTCGCCACCGATCCCTTTGCCCTCGACATGATGTGCCACCAGGAACTGACGGCGAAGCGCAAGGAGAAAGGGGTGAACGTAAACGACAATCCACAGTTCACCGAGTACCTGCGCTACGCGGAATCCCTCGGGATCGGCGTGGTCAATCCGGACAAGATGCAGGTTGTCAAGGTCTAGGCATGCGAATCAGGCTGTCTCTTTTGTCGATTCTCGTCCTCGTGGCCTGCCAGCTGGCGGCCGCCGCCCCCCGGCAGGCGGCTCGTCCTACCGGCGACGCCGCGCTCACGCCGTCGGAGAGCGCCGTCCCGGGGTGGAAGAAGGTGGAGAACCTCCGCGTGTTCAGCCGCGAGGATCTCTACGGCTATATCGACGGCGGCGCGGAGCTGTTCCTCGAGTTGGGATTCGATCAGCTCACGCTGCAGAAGTACCGCAATGGGGCGAACGAGTTCGCTGTCGAGATCTCTCGGATGACCGACCCGGCGGCAGCCACCGGGATCTACCTCATGAAGTGCGGCAAGGAAACCCGCGATCCCGCCTTCAAGGAACGCCACACGCTCAACCGTCACCAGCTGATGTTCGTCCGCGAACGCTACTACGTGACGATCAACAACCTGTCGGGCGCCGACCGGATGGCACCCGGGCTGCTGACGTTCGGCGGGATGGTCGCGGCGAAGCTGCCCGCCGACCGGCTGCCGGCCGAACTCGAGGCGTTGCCGGCGCAGGGGCTCGTCGCCGGCTCGGAGCGCGTCGTGCGCGGGCCGTTCAGCCTGCAGTCGCTCTACACGCTGGGCGACGGGGACATCCTCCAACTCGGCGGGAAGATCGTGGGGGTCGCGGGCACATACAAAAACGCGACCGGCCCGGCGACCACTCTGATTCTGGTGAACTATCCCAACGCGGCGGCCGCGAAGAAGGCATTTATCAACGTTCAGCAGAACCTCGACAAGTACCTCGAGCCGGTCACGACGATCGCCACGAAGCTGGTGTTCAAGGACTACGAGAGCAAATTCGGTGTGATGTCACTGACAGCACGCCAGCTCGAGCTGAGGCTGCACCTGCCGACCCCCCCGCAATAGTCCCTTATGCGCGAAGTCTTCGACGTCGGGAAAAAGAAATCGTGGTAATATGCCAGGAATCGGACGCGGCCGCAGACCGTGTCGAAGGCCACTTCGCTTATATCCGTCCGTTGACGCCATTATCTTCGTTCGCTCGCGTGGCTCTCGTCGGGGACTAGCTTCGTCGGTCCTGCCATCTGCTGCCGTTTCGAGTCGGGACATGTGCCGCAATTATGCGGCGTCACCAGACAGCCCCTCGGGAAGGCGCAGCATTTCCATCCTTATTTTCCATCAAGGAACTCGTCCATGTTCGATCTGCTAATCGTGGCAGCGATGCTGGGGTGTGCGTTCCAGGCCGTTCGCGGCACACGCCTGCTCATCGCAGCGCTCTGGCTGGCGGGCGCGTCGGCGCTCACGGCCATCATGATGTTCCGGCTGGGCGCGCCGGAGGTGGCCGTCATCGAGCTGAGCGTTGGTGCCGGGCTCGTCACTATCCTGTTCGTGTTTGCCATCAACATTGCCGGCGAGGAACCGCCCGTCACACTCCGGTCGCTCGTGCCGGCGCCGCTGGCGTGGATCGTCGCCCTGTGTGCCGTCGGTCTCGGCGCGGCCATGGCCCTGCCGAACCTCCGCGTCGAGTCGAGCCTGTTGCAGGCCGACAAATTCGCCACGGTGCTGTGGGAGCACCGCAGCCTGGACGTCCTCCTCCAGGTGGTCCTGATCATCGGCGGCGTTCTGGCGGTGCTGGGGCTGCTGGCCGAGGGACGGGCGAACGCCCGGAAGGAGAGTCAATGATGTCGCTGTCGCTTCCCCTCATGGCCGCGGTGGCGGTGCTCGGACTGCTCGGGATCGGCCTCCTCGGCCTGCTCGTCACGCGCAACCTGATCAAGGTGGTGGTCGGCCTGCAGGTCCTCGTCAAAGGCGCGTTGCTCGCGCTGCTGCTGGCCGGCCGGCTGTCCGGCCAGGTGCAGACCGGCCAGACCCTGGCGCTCACCGTGATCGTGGCCGACACGATCGTCTCCGTCGTCGCGCTCGCCCTCGCGGTGCAGGTGCGGCGGCAGTTCGGCACCCTGGATCTCCAGGCGCTGTCGACACTGCGGAGGTAGTGCGATGCCGGACATCTCAACCCTTGCCATCCTCTCGATTGCCCTGCCGTGGGCAGGCGCGGTGCTGATCTGGCTGGTCCAGGACCGACAACCGCAACTTCAGCACGCGCTGGCGGTGGTGTTCACCCTCGCTGGCGCAGCGGCCGCGCTGGCCATGATTCCTCAGCGGAGCGAGGTGAACGTCCTCGATTTCCCGCTCGGCTCGGCGTTCGGCCAGGTGACGTTCCTGCCCGACGGCCTGGCGGTATTCCTGGCCGTCGTCGCGACGACGATCGGCTGTCTGGCGGTCGTCTTCTCGGTCGACTACATGAAGGGCGAGAAGCAGCTGGGCCGCTACTACGCCTACGTGCTCTTCTTCATCGGGTCGATGGTGGGCCTCGTCCTCTCGAGCAACCTCCTGCTGATTTTCGTGTTCTGGGAGATCACGGCGCTCTGCTCGTACGCCCTCATCTCGTTCTACAACGACGACCCGAAGGCGGTGACGGCGGGGATCGAGGCGTTGATCATCACGCAGGTGGGCGGCATCGGCCTGCTCGCCGGCGCGCTGTTTCTCTACGCGTATCAGGGCAACTACGACGTGCCGACGTTCTTGGCCGGCGCCGACAGGCTACCGCCGAACGTGCTGGCCTTGATGGCGTTCGGCTTCCTGGTTGCGGCCGCGGCCAAGTCGGCGCAGTTCCCGTTCCAGACCTGGCTGCCGGACGCGATGGAAGCGCCCACCCCGGTCAGCGCGCTCATCCACGCGGCGACGATGGTGAACGCGGGCGTGTACCTGCTCGCGCGCTTCTACCCGGCCTTCGAGGCGGTGCCGAACTGGAAGCTCGCGGTCGTCTCGGTCGGCGCCATCACCGCGCTGATGGCGGCCGTGATGGCCCTCGTCTCCAACGACCTGAAGCGGGTGCTGGCGTATTCGACCGTCAGCCAGCTCGGCTACATGGTGTACGCGATTGGCGCGGGCGGCATCTTCGCCAGCCAGTTCCACCTCCTCTCGCACGCGGTCTTCAAGGCACTGCTGTTCCTGTCGGCGGGCGCGGTGATCCACGCGGTGCACACCCGCGACATGCGCGAGATGGGCGGCCTCGGCAAGCAGATGCCGCTGGTGAAGGTGGTGATGATCATCGGCGGGCTGGCGCTGGCGGGCATCCCCGTCCTGAACGGGTTCTGGAGCAAGGAACTGGTGCTCGAGGCGGGTCACGAGGGCGGGCCGCTATGGGCCTGGCTGTTCATGCTGGTCGGCGCAGGGCTGACGGCCCTCTACACGCTCCGGTTCCTGACGATGGTGTTCTACGGCGAGCCGCGCAGCGGCCAGCACGTGCACGACGCGGGCCCGGCGATGAAGGTCGCGCTGGTGCCGCTGGCGCTCGGCACGCTGACGACGTGGCTGCTGGCGGGGAGCTTCGGCCATTTCCTCGGGAAGGCGCTGCCGGAGGGTCACGACGTCGAATCGACGGGAGCCCTCTTGCTGCAGGTCGCGACGGCGCCGACGACATTCGTGGCGCTCGCGGTGGTGGCGCTCGGCCTCGCCGCCTGGTGGCAGCGCGCGCGATTGGCTGGTCTCGCCCACTCGCTTCGCGGGATCGGGACCATGGCGTCGAACAGCTTCGGTTTCGAGGCGATCAATCGCGCCGTCGTCAGCGTGACGGAGGCGTCGGCCGAGTCGCTCCGCACGACGCACAACGGAGTGCTCAATTGGAATGTCATGGCGATCCTCGTCGGGCTGGTCGTTGTCCTGGCCATCCTGGCGCTCGGTGGGGCCTGATCTTATGAACCCGATATTGGCGTTGACCTGGTTGCTCCTGTTGCCCCTCGTGGCGTCGCCCGTCATCTACCTGGCCGGTCGTATCAGCTTCCGCCTGGGGGCGACCGCGGCCCCGGCCCGATGGCTGGCGGTGCTGGCGCTGGCGGTGACCGGCGTTCCGCTCTGGTTCCTCGGCGAGGCGGTGCTCGCGGGCGGCCCGGTGTCGTTGTCGGTCGGGGCCATCTCGCTGCGCATGGACGGCGTGGGCCTCGTCGTCGCGGTCACGGTGATGGCGCTCACCTTCCTGGTGTCGATCTTCTCGATCCCGTACATGCGCGGTGAAGAGGGCGAGGAGAAGTACTACGCGCTGCTCGTGTCGATGGCCGCCACGATGGTCGGCCTCGGGTGCGCGCACGACCTGTTCAACCTGTGGGTGTGGTTCGAGGCGATGACCGTCACCTCGTTCCTGCTGGTGGCGTTCTACCGCGAGCAGCGGGGCGCGCTCGAAGCCGGGGTGAAGTACCTGGTGCAGTCGGCGGTCGGGTCGGCGCTGGTGCTGATCGGCATCGCGTTCGTGTTCGCGCAGACCGGTACCCTCGACCTGCAGCAGGTGGCCGCGACGGCGGCACAGCCGACGCCGCCGCAGTTGCTGGCGGCCGGCGCGCTGTTTTTGATCGGCTTCGGCGTGAAGACGGCGCTGGTCCCGCTGCACACGTGGCTGCCCGACGCCCACTCGCAGGCGCCGAGCGGCATCAGCGCCATGCTCTCCGGCGTCGTCATCGAAGCCGGGCTGGTAGCGATGCTCCGGTCGCTCGGCTGCCTGGCGCCCGCCGCCGCGACCTGGGGCGCCCTGCTCCTGGGGTTCGGCGCGTTGAACATGATCGTCGGAAACCTGATGGCGCTGCGGCAGACGCAGGTGAAGCGCCTGTTCGCCTACTCGAGCGTCAGTCACATGGGGTACATGCTCATCGGCTTCGGTGTGGCGGTCGGGTACGGCATCGTGAACGGCGCGGCCGGCGGCTTCTTCCACCTGCTGAACCACGCGCTGATGAAGGGGCTCGCCTTCATGGCGGCTGGTGCGCTGCTCTACTCGCTGCACGTGGCCCGCGGCAGCCACGCCCCCCTGACGGTGGACGACCTGAACGGTGCCGGAAACCGGTATCCGATGACCGCGTTTGCGCTGAGCGTCGCGGTGCTGGCCCTCGGTGGCCTGCCGCCGCTCTCCGGGTTCATGTCCAAGTGGCAGATCTTCGTGGCGGGTTTCGAGACCCGGAGCACGGGCGTCGAGCTGCTCGTCATCTTCGCGGCGATCAACAGCGTGTTGTCGCTCGCCTACTACGCGCCGCTCGTGAACCGGATGTACCGGCACGAACCCTCGGCCGCGGTGGCAGCCGGGCGCCCGGTGTCGTTCCTGATGGGCGCCCCGCTGGCGGTGCTGACGCTGCTCGTGGTTGTGCTCGGGTTCTGGCCGGGCCTGGTGGACTTCATCACGCACCCGGCGGCGGTGCACCTGGTGTCGATCTTCAGCAGCGGCGCGGCGCTGGCGCAGTTCTAGCGTAGGGGACGGATTTGAAACCCGCCCCTACTTGTGAGGAGATCATGGACCTGCTACTTTCACCCCCGGTCGCGTTCCTCGCGTATGTCCCGCTGGTGCTGGTGCTCCTCGGCCTTGGTCGCCTGCTCGCGGGGCCGGCCAATGCGAACGCGGTCAAGTCGAGCGTGTACGGCAGCGGCGAGGCGTCGCCGACCTTCGAGGCGGCGCCGGGCTACCAGCCCTTCTTCCTGATCGCGTTGTTCTTCGCCGTGGTGCACCTCGCCATGCTGGTGCTTGGGATCGGCAGTCTCCCGATGCCCGCTGCGGTGTATCTGGTCGGGCTCTTCATCGCGCTCGTGGCGCTGATTCTCGGATAGGAGCGTTGTATGGGTAACCAGTCGCTGCTCCAGGCGATCATGAACCCGCTCAGGACGTGGGCGCGGGTCAACTCGCCGTTTGCCATCCACTTCAACAGCGGGTCGTGCAACGGCTGCGACATCGAGATCCTGGCCACGCTGACCCCCAGGTATGACATCGAGCGCTTTGGCATCAAGCTCCAGGGCAGCCCTCGTCATGCCGACGTGCTGATCTGCACCGGGCCGGTGACGCGGCAGGCCAGGGACCGGCTCGTTCGCATCTACGAGCAGATGCCCGACCCAAAGTTCGTCGTCGCGGTCGGATCCTGCGGCATCTCTGGCGGCGTCTTCCAGGGCTGCTACAACATCGTCGGGAACCTGGCGGACGTGATCCCGGTCCACGCGTTCGTGCCCGGGTGTCCGCCGAGGCCAGAGGCGATTATTTATGGCGTGGTCGCGCTGCTGAACAGCCTGAAGCAACCGGCGCCCAAGGCCCCGGACGCCGAAGCGGTGGCGTGAGGAGATGGCTATGGACCTCGAACAGACCGTCGGCGCGGCAGAAACGCTGCTGAAACCGTTTACCGTCGGCGCGCCGTCGCGTGAAGTGTCGCGCATCGACGTCGTCATCCGGCGCGCGGACTTGCCGGCCGCGGTGAAGGCCCTCGTCGATGCGCGCTGGGGCTACCTCGCGGCCATCACCGGCCTCGACCACCCGTGGCCGAAGCCCAAGCCCGGGGCCAAGCCGGCTGAGCCTCCGGCCGAACCGGTCGGCCCGATCGAAGACCGGCTGGAGGCGCTCTATCAGTTCGTGAACGGGGCCCTGGTGGCCACCTTGCGCGTGAGCGTGACGTATCACGACGCCAGGGTGCCGAGCATCTGCTCGATCATTCCGTCGGCCACGCTCTACGAGCGCGAGTTGCACGAGATGTTCGGGATCATCGTCGAAGGGACTCCGGACACCGGGCGCCTGCTGCTGCCCGACGATTGGCCGGACCACACCTATCCCTTGCGGAAGTCGTTCAAGGGTCTCAACAGAGCGGTGTAGATAGGCGGGCCGTCGGCTTGCCAGAGATTGCGAAAGAGAGATGCAATGGACACTCAGCAGGAACCCCGCAAGACCTTCGTCGTCCCGATCGGGCCGCAACACCCGGCCCTGAAGGAGCCTGGCCACTTCGAGATCACCGTGGACGGCGAAATCGTGACCGCCGCGACCGTGCGCCTGGGCTACGTCCACCGCGGGATCGAGAAGGGCGTTGAACAACGGAACTGGGCGCAGGCCATGTACATGCTGGAGCGGATCTGCGGGATCTGCTCGCACGTGCATGCCACGGCCTACGCGCTCGGCGTCGAGGCGCTGGCCGGCGTGCAGGCGCCGCCCCGCGCCCAGGCGATCCGCGTGCTGGTGGCGGAGCTCGAGCGCGTGCACAGCCACCTGCTCTGGCTGGGCGTCGCCGCCCACGAGGGAGGCTTCGACACCCTGTTCATGTACTCGTGGCGCGACCGCGAGATGATCATGGACGTCCTCGAGGGGCTGACGGGCAACCGCGTCAACTACTCGTGCAACGTCCTCGGCGGCGTGAAGTTCGACGTGGACGACACGCAGGCAGACGCCATCCGCCGCGCGGTCGACTTCCTCGAGCCGCGCACGCATCACTATCTGAAAGTGGTGACAACCGACGAGACGCTGATCGGGCGCACGCGCAACGTGGGCAAGATGACGTTCCTCGAGGCCGAGACCCTCGGGACGGTCGGGCCGACGGCGCGCGCGTCCGGCGTGCCGCGCGATATCCGCGTCGACTCACCCTACGCCGCCTACCCGGACTTCCCAGTCAAGACGATCACCGCCACGGCCGGCGACCTCGAGGCGAAGTTCGTCGTCCGCATCCAGGAGCTGTTCGAGAGCTACCGGGTCATCCGCGAGATCCTCGACAAGCTGCCGGCCGGCGACCTGGCGGTGCGCGTGAAACCGAGGGTCCCGCCGGGTGAGACCGTCAGCCGCGTCGAAGCGCCGCGCGGCGAGCTGTTCTATTTCCTGAAGAGCGCGGGCGGCCCGAACCCGGACCGCGTGAAGGTCCGCACGCCCAGCCTGTGCAACTGGGGCTCGGTGCTGGCCACGGCGCCCGGGCACAAGCTGGCGGACGTGCCGATGCTGATCGCCGGCATCGACCCGTGCTTCTCCTGCAACGACCGCCTGGTGACGGTCCGGCGGCGCAGCAGTGCGGAAACATGGACGTGGGCCAAGCTGCGTCAATACGGAATCGAGTACTACCGATGAACATCGAGCTGCCACCCCTTGTCGCGCTACTGCTCTTCCCGGGAGGGCTGTTCCTCCTGTCTGCCGGGACGGTGTATGAATGGGCCGACCGGAAGCTGGTGGCCCGGTTCCAGAACCGCATCGGGCCACGCTGGTTCCAGCCCGTGGCCGACGTGGTCAAGCTGCTCGCCAAGGAGGAGATCGTCCCCGACGGCGTGAACCCCGTGCTCTTTCACGGCCTGCCCGTCGTGGCGCTCGTCGGGACGCTCACCGCGGCCCTCTATGTGCCGATGGCCGGCATTGCGCCGTCCTACAGCTTCACCGGCGACCTGATCGTGACGCTGTACCTGCTCAGCCTGATGACGCTCTCGATGGGGCTGGCCGGCGCGAACACCCTGGACCGGTTCTCCCTCATCGGCGCGAACCGCGCGCTTACGCAGCTGTTCTCCTACGAAGCGCCGTTTCTGATGGCCCTGCTCGGCCCGGCGATCGCCGCCGGCAGCTGGCAGATCAGCCAGGTCGACGCCTACGCGCAGGGGCACTGGTGGCTGGTCCTCACGCAGCCGGTCGGCTTCCTGGTCGCGCTCGTGGGCTTGATGGGCAAGCTCGAACTGCCGCCGTTCGACTCACCCGAGGCGGAAACGGAAATCGTGGCCGGCCCGATGACCGAGTACAGCGGCCGCGGATGGGCGCTGTTCCGAATCGGCCGGGACGTGGAGCTGCTCGTCGGTCTCACGTTGATGGCTGCCTTCTACCTCGGCGGGCTCGCCAACCCGATCGAGTTCATGCTGAAGACCGGAGGCCTGCTGCTCGTCACGGCGGCCCTGCAGTCGCTGTTCTGCCGCCTGCGCATCGACCAGACGGTCGGCATGTGGTGGCGGATCGGCATCCTGCTGGCGCTGGCGCAGTTGTTCCTGCTGGTGTTCATGAGATAGGGGATCCCGACCCCGTTGACTGGAGAGTGACATGAGAATCGGCGCCATGCTTGGCGATATCTCCCGGTCGCTGTTCAAGCGGCCGGTGACCGAGCGCTACCCGTTCGAACGAAAAGCCGCGCCCGAACGCCTGCGAGGGCAACTCACCTTCGACCCGGCCAAGTGCACCGGCTGCAAGATTTGCGTGCGCGACTGCCCCGCCAACGGCATCGAGATCATGGTGGTGGACAAGGTCGCCAAGCGCTTCGTGATGCGCTTCCACACCGACCGCTGCACCTACTGCGCGCAGTGCGTGGTGAGCTGCAACTTCGACGCCCTCGGCATGTCGCACGAGCAGTGGGAACTGGCGGCCTTGAGCAAGGAAGCGTTCCTCGTCTCCTTCGGCCGCGAAGAAGACATCCAGGCTCTGCTCAACCAGGTGACGTGCAAGCCGGGCGCAGCGCCGGTGGTTCCGGTGGCGCCGGCGACGACGTAGCCAGCTGACATCTGAATTCTGTTTTCCCAGGTCCCTGTGGCTGACCGCGTGGGCACACTGCTCTTTCCCAATCCGCGTCCGGCACGCATCGCGGTGCTCGGCGTCGGTAATGACATGAACGGCGACGATGGCGCCGGCGTGTACGTCGTGAGAGAACTGTCGGCGCGCATGGCGGCCACGCCGGGCGTGCTACTGATCGACGGCGGCACGGCGCCGGAGAACTTCACCGGGCCATTGCGGCGCTTCCGCCCCGATCTCGTCCTCGAGATCGACGCGGCGCACCAGGAACAGCCAGCGGGAACGCTCGCCTGGATCGACTGGCACGACGCCGACGGGATGAGCGCGTCCACCCACACGCTGCCCCCCTCCGTCCTCGCCAGTTTCCTCTCGTCCGATCTCGGGTGTCGCGTCGCCCTGATTGGCGTGCAGCCGGCCACGCTCGAAATGGGCCAGGGCCTCTCTCCGGCGGTCGCTGCGGCCGTCGGGAAGCTGGCCGATCAGTTGTCGACCTGGCTCTCCCAGCAGCCCGCGCGCTGACGTGCGGCTGCGTACCGCGCCTCAGCGCCCCTTCGAAACCACCGCCGACAGATCGCGGTGGCGCGTCTCCGGCAGCGTCCACACCCAGGTCGCCGTGGCCAACGCCAGCGTGAACGGAACCCCCAGGCCTCCAGCGAGGCCGTGCGACGCCACGAAGAAACTCACCAGGAAGGGCGCGAAGAACTGCACGCCGCGCGCGGTGTTGTAGGTCGTCCCCATCGCGAAGTTGCGGATATCGGTCGGGAACAGCTCGGCGAGCAGCGCCCCAAAGCCGGCGGTGCAACCCGACCCGAGGCCCAGCCCTAGGAACGCGCCCCAGAACAGCCACGGGTGCAGCAGCAACTCCTGCCAGTGGAACGCCAGCGGATAGAGCGACGCCGCGGTCAGCAGCGAGTAGAGGGTGAACAGCAGCCGTCGGCCGTGGCGGTCGGCCAGGTACCCGAACAGCAGCATCCCCGTGAACTGCCCCAACTGCGCCGTCAGCATCCAGAGCGCCGAGCGACCGATCGGCTGATGCATCTGGGTCTGAAGGAACTTGGGCAGCCACGTGTAGCAGGTCCAGTAGGTGCCCAGCTTCAGGACGGCCAGCACGAACCCTTTCAACGTGGCGCCGACCAGCCGATAGCGAACGATCAGCGTCAACGCCTGCAGCGGCGACAGCCGCTCCTCGCGCTGGCTCTCCCACAGGTGCGATTCGGGCAGGTGCGTCCGGACGACGAACGCGACCAGCCCCGAGGCCGCGGACACGAAGAACACGGCGCGCCAGCCGATAGCTGGCGCCACCAGGAACCCCATGATCGCGGCCAGGCCCACGCCGATCGGCTCCCCGGCCTGCAGCAGCGCCGAGGCGCGGCCGCGCATGTGCGGCGGCGCGGACTCGGCAAGCAGGGCGTGGCCCACCGCCCACTCGCCACCCACGCCAAGACCGGTCAGCAGCCGGAACCCGAGGACGCTCCAGAAGCCGGTCGCAAACCCGGTGAGACCGGTGCCGACCGAGTACAGCAGGATCGTCCACGTCATTACCTGCCGCCGGCCGAACCGGTCCGAGAGGTAGCCGAACACGATGCCGCCGATGCCGGACCCTCCCAGCGCCACGCCCAGCAGCGTGGCTTCCTGGCCGGGCGTCAGTGCCAACTCGTGCCCAATCGGCACGAGCAGGAACGAGAAGAGCACCAGGTCGTAGAAGTCGAACATCCACCCGGCCAAAGAAATCAGCCAGATACGAACCGGAAAACGCGTGGCTACGGCGGCGGCGGGTGCTGGTGCGGTCATACTTGAATCGTCTCCTCCATGCAAACGCACCATGATAGCAGCCCGTGGTGCAAGTCGCGACGCAGCACGGAGGGCGACGAGGCGCCCGGCCGGCCAGGCGCGACGACCGAGAATATCGGGAAGACTCGAGGAAGGAGCAACTCCGCCGGGCGAGACGCGGCATCGGCCGAATGCCGGCGGGACCTGGGTCGCGGGCTGATAGCGAAGCGTCGCCTCAAACCGCCGAGATCGCGGTGCCGATTGTTGGGACTCTTCGCTGGCGTGCGCGGCCGGTCAACCGGCCGCGCCTAAGACAGATTCCATGTCTAGCGAAGCCGGTCGCGGTGAACGCCGATGCCGGGTGGCTGCCGACCGCCACACCGTCGGCATGCGCGGCATCGTCCACGCACGGCCCTGTCGGATGACAGCCGAAGCACAGGCACTGCCCGCACGCGGGGCAGGCGTGCAGCGTTCCCCACGCCTGGTTGCGCTTCCCGTTGATGGCCGCTGGACGGTCGCTCATCGTCGCTCCCCGCCTGCCGTCCGGACCCGCAAGACGCCAGTCCTCGAGCGGGTCGGGGTTCTTCTTCTGCGGCATCAGGCTGCTGCCGGTCGCCACGTCGTCCGAGAGCTCGAAGAACCTGAACTCCTCGCCCGTGAAGATGACCAGGTCCTCCGCCATGCGGCTGAGGTGCACCATCGCGAGCGAACAGGCGTGGAGAAAGACGGAGACGAAGTCGCGGTCCGACGACGCATCGATGCTGTTGGCGGCAACGCTGGAGAATCCGAGTCGGGCCGCAAGCGCCTGCACGTCGAGCAGGTAGCTGGTGCCGGCTACCGCCCCCGACCCGAGCGGCAGGCAATCGGCCGCCCCTGCGGCGACGTCGAGATAGGCGTAATCGCGACGCAGCGCGGCGACGTGCGCGAGCCAGAAATGGGCGACGAGCACCGGCTGGGCGCGCCGGAGGTGCGTATACGCCGGCATCGGCGTGTCGCCCGCGAGGGCAGCCTGGTCGGCGAGCGCGGCCACCAGTTCCGCCACCGCCCCCTGAAGCGCCGGGATCCGGCGCTTCAGGTAGAGCCGCAGGTCCACCGACACCTGCTCGTTGCGGGAACGCCCGGTGTGCAGCCGCTTCCCCGCTTCGCCGATCCGTTCGACGAGTTTCCGCTCAACGAAGGCGTGGACGTCCTCGTCCGGGCCGTCGACATACGCCGGATCCTGCCGTCCGTCCCGGAGGATGGCGAGCAGGCCGTCGGCGATGGCCCGAGCATCCGCCGCATCGATGGCGCCGACGGCCGAGATCGCCTCGACCCACGCCAGGCTGCCGCGCACATCGTCTTCGAAGAGCCGGCGATCGAATGGAAACGACCGCCCGAACTCGAAGACCTCACGGCCCGGCTCGCCGGCGAACCGACCCGACCACAGGTTGGCCACCTTGTTACAGCCCGACCCAATCGGCCACGATGGCCGACCGCGTGTGGATCGCCGCCGCCGGCCTGGCGGTCGCGTCGGCGAGGCTGGCGCCGATCGTCGCCTGACTGCCAGGGCGTGCCTGGAGCAGGGCCGACTGACGCGCCACCGTTTCGACGGGCAGACCCCACAACTTGATGAACCCCACGGCCGCGGTGCGATCGAACGTGTCGCCGGCGTCGTAGGTGGCGAGCGAGTGGTCGTAGAGCGCGTACGGCGAGCGGCGTCCGACCACTCGGCACTCGCCCTTGAAGAGGCGCAAGCGCACCTGCCCGGTCACCTGCGGCTGCATCGTCGAGACGAACGCGTCGATCGCCTGGCGTGTCGGCGTGAACCAGAGGCCGTTGTAGACGAGATCGGCGTACTTGACGCTCAGCTCACGCTTGAGCCGGATGAGGTCGCGGGGGGTGACCAGCGCCTCGAGTTCGCGGTGCGCGGCGTGCAGCACGACTGCGGCCGGCGCCTCGTAGATCTCGCGCGACTTGATGCCCACCAGCCGGTTCTCGATCATGTCGATCCGGCCAACGTCGTGCACGCCGGCGATGGTGGCCACGCTGTGGATCAGCTCGGTGAGGGGCATGCTGACGAGGTTGACCTCGGTCGGCACGCCGGCGTCGAACGTGAGCTCGAGGTAGGCCGGCAGGTCCGGGCAGCCCGCGCCCGAGCGCGTGAGCGAGTAGGCGTCCTCGGGTGGTTCCTCCCACGGGTCCTCGAGGATGCCGCACTCGATCGACCGCCCCCACAAGTTCTCGTCGGTGCTGTACGGGTTTTGCTTGGTGACCGGTACCGAGATGCCGCGAACGCGCGCGTACTCGATCTCGTCGGCGCGGGTCATGCCCCACTCGCGGGCGGGGGCGAACACCTTGATGGTCGGGTCGAGCGCCCGGGCCGAGACGTCCATCCGCACCTGTCGTTCCCCTTGCCGGTGCAGCCGTGCGCGATGCCGCTCGCCTTCTCCACGTGCGCGATCTCGACGAGTTTCCGGGCGATGAGCGGGCGCCCCAGGGCGGTCGCCAGCGGGTAGCGGTCCTCGTAGATGGCGCCGGCCTGGACCGCCGGCAGGATGTAGTCGTGCGCGAACTCCTGCTGGACGTCGAGCACGTACGCGTTGACCGCGCCAGTCGCCAGGGCACGGTCGCGCGCCGAGTCGAGGTTCTCGCCTTGCCCGAGGTCCAGCGTGACCGCAATGACCTCGGCGCCATACCGCTCGGCCAGCCATGGAATGGCGACCGATGTGTCCAGCCCCCCGGAGTATGCCAACACGATGCGTTCCATCTCGCCTCCTTCACGGCGGCCGCGGCTGCGGCCGGATACGTATGCATTACACTGCATAACTATACCAGTCGAGATGCCGCTGACGCAAGAGCGCGGCCTGCGCTTGAGACAGATTCCAGGGGACCGACAGAAACTTGCTTCAACCGTGACGACCTCCGCCCTGGAAGATGTCTGGGCGTGGTCGGAGGAGCGTGTCAGCGGCCGATCTTCTCGAGTTGGTCGAGAAATACGGCGGCCTGCCGCGAGCCGGCGGCAATCACGAGCACCGTGTCGTCGCCGCCGATCGTACCGACCACTTCGGGAAACGCGACCCGATCGATGGCGAGCGCCAGGTGCTGTGCCTCGCCGGGCGGCGTGCGGAGCACGACGAGTTGATCGACCCGCGCCGTTCGCGACAGCGATCGGACGACGACCCGCTGCAGGTGGGCCAGCGCGTTCTCGGGGCTGGTCGTGTCCTGGCCCGGGCGGCCGTAAGCGCCGTCTCCCGCCCGCTTGACCAGGCTAAGCTCCTTGAGGTCGCGCGAGATCGTGGCCTGAGTGGCGTGGATGCCGCGCGTCTTCAGCCGCCGCTGCAGGATCTCCTGGCTCGTGACCTGTTCGTGATCGAGCAGTTCGAGGATGACTGTCTGCCGCCGAGTCTTGGTCATGCGTTGCGGCTATTCTACATCCTTAGAGCCGTCCGATGACCAGGCTCGTCCCGAACGTGGTGTCCTTGCGTTCGACCGATCGGCAGCCGGCTTCCGTCATCCACGACCGGACTTCCGACTCGGTGTAGGTGTCGCCTTCCGGCGTGCCGACGAGCATGTTCAGCGCGAATAGCGCCGCCATGAGCGGGCCGTCGCGTGCTTCGCTCATCAGAAAGTCCTGTACGACCAGCTGCCCGCCCGGATTGAGCGCCTGTGCCGCCTTCCTGATGAGAAGCCGGTTGTCGTCCGCCGCGTTGCTGTGGATGACCGCCGACATGAACACCAGGTCGAACCCCTCGCCGAGCGGGGCGGTCAGGTAGTCGCCCGTCGTGGTAGTGACCTCGGCCGCACACCCGTCCCGGGCGATGTACATCCTGGCCAGCGGCACCACGTTCGGCAGGTCGAACACCACTGCGGAGACGCCGCGCCGCGCCCGGACGAACTCCATCGCGTAGGCCCCGGACCCGCCGCCGATGTCCAGCACCCGATCCACGCCGTCGAGGTCGAGCGCGCGGATCACCTCGCCTGCCGTCTGCCTGGCCCGCGAGTGCATGGCCGCGATGAACGGACGCAGCCAATCGTCGCCGCGCTCATTGATCTCGGGCAGACCGGTCGGATGGCCCGTGCGCACGACCCCGGTCATGCGGCTCCAGGTGTCCCACAGGTGGTTGGTGTGACCGAGTCCGCCCATATAATCTGGCTGCCCCTTGACCAGGTAGGCCTGGGCCAGCGGCGTGTTCCGGAACCGACCCTCGTGCTTCTCGAGCAGGCCGAGCCCGACGAGCGCGTTCATCAGCCGGTCGGTCGCGCGCGGCTCCGTGTCGAGCGCTTCCGCTATATCCTCCGACGTCCGCGCCTCCGCGTTCAGCGCTGTGAACAACCCCAGCTCGAAGGCCGTCAGCAGCGGGCGGCTGCGCTGGAACGCGGTTGCCATCTCCATGATCGGTTTGGGCGACAAGGATGGTGTGATGTGGGCGAAGTTCATGCATCTCCCTTCGATGCCGGCCGTGGGCGGCCGACATGGGCATCATAGCGAATCGCGAAGGGTGACGGGAAGGGAGGAACTCAGGCTCCGTATCCGACGTACAGCGCCGCGGTGCCTTCTTTGACGAAATGCCTTAGCAACGAGTCGAGCACGGGCTGCGGCTCCGCTTCCGATGCCGCGACGGGCAGGAACCCGACCTTCATCAGGCTGCGACGCAGCTCACCGGCGCGGACCATCGTTTCGTGGAGGCTCGAATACTGCTCCTCGGCGAGGGATTCACCCGCACGCTCGACGGTCAGCGTGAACGCCGACGTGCGCTTCACGAAGTAACAGTCCACTTCTTCGACGAACCCACCCATCTGCCAGACAATCACGGCGCTCTGCGGTACCATTGATTGGTTTCCCCCTGCCATCTGGCGCACAGCAAGAGTATGGCCAGCACCTGGCATCGTCGGAAATCGGCCTGTTTTTCGCTTGATGCAGGCCTCACGCCGGCAGGCACGTGGAGCCAGGGTGTCTCCGGTCTGTAGCTTTTACACGCCCGGTGCGGATTTCACTGGAACGCCGCAGGGACGAGTCAGTCTTGGGAGTCTTGGATCAATACACTGCGTAGAAGGAGGCACCGTGAAGGCGATCGTCGTTCGTGAGTTTGGAGAGCCGGAGGTGATGCGGCTGGAGGAGCTGCCGAACCCGGTCCCCGGGCCCGGCCAGGTGCTGGTGCGGATCCACGCCGTTGGCGTGAACCCGGTGGACCACTACATTCGCAAGGGCGCGTACGCCCGACGTCCGACGCTGCCGTACACGCCGGGGGTCGACGCCGCCGGGACGATCGAGGCGCGTGGCTCGGGCGTCGCCATGTTCTCCCTCGGCGACCGCGTCTACATGACCGGCACCTCAGAGGGCGCTTACGGCGCGTACGCCGAGATGGCCGTCTGCGATCTCGCTCATGTGTATTCTCTGCCCGACAGCGTGTCGTTCGAGCAGGGAGCGGCGGTGGGCGTGCCCTACGGCACCGCCTACCGCGCGTTGTTCCAGCGGGCGCAGGCGAAGCCCGGTGAGTGGGTGCTGGTGCACGGGGGCAGCGGCGGCGTTGGCACCGCCGCCATCCAGCTCGCCCGCGCAGCCGGCATGGTGGTGCTGGCGACGGCGGGCACCGACCGCGGCCTCGCGCAGGTCTCAGCGGTGGGAGCCACGCACGCGTTCAACCACCGGGGCACCGACTACGCGGATCAGATCATGGCGGCCACCGGCGGGCGCGGCATCGACGTCATCCTGGAGATGCTGGCCAACGTCAACCTCAACCGCGACCTCGGCCTGCTCGCAAGGAACGGCCGGGTCATCGTCATCGGCAACCGCGGCACGGTCGAGATCGATCCACGTCAGACGATGGCGAGGGACGCGGACATTCGCGGGATGATCCTGTTCAACACGTCGCCGCGGGAGATGGCGGAGATTCACGCGGCCGTGGGCGCGGGCCTGCGGGACCTCACGCTGCGGCCGGTCATCGGCCGCGAGTTCTCGCTGGCGGACGCGAGGCTCGCGCACGAAGCCGTGATGTCGCCGGGAGCGCACGGGAAAGTGGTCTTGACGGTCTAGACATCTTCCAGGGCTGAGATCGTCACGAATGAAGCAAGTCTCTGTGGGGTCCCTGGAATCTGTCTTAGGCGCGGCCGATGGGCTATGATCGGGCCATGTTCAATCGGCAGCGAACCGGGTCGATCGTCTGTCCCTCGTGTGGCAATCTCGTGGGCGTCAACGACGAGCGGTGCTACAGCTGCGGGCGCTGGAACCCTGGCATGTGGGGGTTCGCTCCCCTGCTGCGCCGCCTCGGCAACGACTTCGGCTTCACCACGGTCGTGATGGGCGGCTGCGCCGCGCTCTACGTGCTGACGCTGCTCGCCTCCGGCGGTCAGATCGGCATGAGCGGCCTGTTCTCGCTGCTCTCCCCCAGTTCACAGTCGCTGTTCCTGTTTGGCGCCAGCGGCGCGATGCCGGTGTTCGTGTTCGGTCGGTGGTGGACCATCCTGTCTGCCGGCTGGCTGCACGGTAATCTGCTGCACATCATCTTCAACCTGATGTGGGTGCGCCAGCTCGGACCCGCCACCGGACAGCTCTACGGCGCCAGCCGCCTGGTGATTATCTACACCATTGGCGGGGCCATGGGGTTCCTGCTCAGCTCGATTGCGGGCGTGCTGCTGCCGGGCATCCCGATTATTGGGGGCGCCTCGTTCACCATCGGCGCGTCGGCGCCGATTTTCGGGTTGCTGGGCGCGCTGGTGCGCTACGGCCATCGCACCGGCGGCAGCCTGGTGCGCGGGCAGGCGTGGTCGTGGGCGCTCTCGCTGTTCGTGTTCGGCCTGATCATGCCAGGCGTGGACAACTGGGCGCACGCAGGAGGATTCGCCGGCGGCTACCTGGCAGCGATGTGGCTCGACCCGCTCCGCGCCGAGCGGACCGACCACATGCTGCTCGCGCTGGCCTGCCTCGGTCTCACGATCGCCTCGGTGGCGGCGTCGCTGATTCAAGGGCTGAGCCTGCTGCGCGGCGGCGCGTAGCGTTCGTACCTCAATCCACGACCCCTTTGGTCGCATCAGCCCGCCGGGCTACCGGCATCCCGGCATAATCGCCGGGATGTTGCCGTCGTCGATCAAAGTGCGATAAAATATGACGGAAAACCGCCGATCACAAACGGGATCGGCTTTTGCAAAACGAACAAGGCGTCGGCCGATTCTGGCCCCTGAACAACGAGGAGTGGACACGATGGCGATGGTGATCAAGGACGATTGCATCAGCTGCGGCGCATGCGAGCCGGAATGCCCGAATGAGTCGATCAGCCAGGGCGATACGATTTACGTGATTGATGCCGCGAAGTGCACGGAGTGCGTCGGGGCCCACGACTCGCCGAAGTGTGTGGAAGTCTGCCCGGTGGACGGCTGCGTCGTCAAACTGGAAGCGTAGTCGGTTTCGGTTCGTCTCCGGCTTCCTCCAGCCCGCATCCATACCAGATTGGTCAACGAGGCCGCCCGGCACCGGGCGGCCTCGATGACCTACGGTCCTTTCTTCAGAGTCCGTCACTGGCCACAGTGACAGCCACTTGCCCTCGCCCCTCCGCCGGGCTACCCTTGCGAGTTCACGACGGACGAGGAGGGATGACGATGCCGCACGGATTCGTTTGCCGGTTGTGTGTCGGGATGCTGGCCGCGGTGCTGCTGGCCACAGCGTCCAGCGCGGGGGCCCAGACCCTCTTCGCCGCCTTCTTCACCGAAAAGACGATGCGGGTGGACTACTACCACACGGGCGGCGGGCCGGAGGTGTTCTCGCTCGACCAGGTGGTGTCGGATGGTCCGTGGGCAGGCAGCCGCACGCGGCTTCTCGACGACACGAACCTCGGACCGTACTTCTTCGAGGTCATCGACCGGAAGACCAACCAGCCAATCTACTCGCGAGGCTTCGCGTCGATTTACGGCGAGTGGGAGTCGACGGACGAACCGAAGCAGGGACTGCACCGGTCGTTCCACGAGTCGCTCCGCTTTCCGTGGCCGAAAGCGCCCGTGCAGATGGTCGTGAAGAAGCGCGACCGCGCGAATGCGTTCCGCGAGGTCTGGTCCACGGTGATCGACCCGTCGTCACGTTTCGTCACCCCCGCCGAGACTCGGCCGATCGGGAAGGTCTGGACGGTCTTCGAGAACGGCCCGGCGGCCACGAAGGTGGACCTGCTGATCCTGGGCGACGGCTATAGCGAGGCCGACCTGCCGAAGTTCCATGCCGACGTGAAACGGCTCACCGATCAACTGTTCGCCACCGAACCGTTCAAGAGCCGAAGGGCCGACTTCAACGTGCGGGCGATCGACCTTCCGACCGAGAGGAGCGGCGTGAACCGGCCGCGCACCGCCGACTACCGGCGGACACCGCTCGGCGTGTCGTACAACATCTTCGACTCCGAGCGGTACGCGCTGACGCTCGACAACCGGTCGATGCGGGACATCGCGTCGGCCGCGCCATACGACTTCCTCGAGATCCTGATCAACGAGAAGCAGTACGGCGGCGGCGGCGTCTTCAACGATCACGCGACCGCGGCGGTGGACACCGCCTTTGCGGACTACATCTTCGTCCACGAGTTCGGCCACCACTTCGCCGGCCTGGGCGACGAGTACTACACGTCGGACGTGGCCTACGAAACCGGCGTTGCGGACCGGCCGGAACCGTGGGAACCGAACATCACTGCCATGAAGGACCCGGCCACGTTGAAGTGGAAGGACCTGGTCGAAGCCGGGACGCCGCTGCCGACGCCGTGGGACAAGGATCCGTACGAGAAGAAGAGCCGCGAGATCCAGGAGCGGCGCCGCGACCTCCGCGCGAGAAACGTGCCCGAGAGCGAAATGAACCAGCTGTTCACGGAAGAGTTGAACTGGTCCATGCCGTTCCTCGCCGGGATGAAGTACTCGCGCAAGGTCGGCGCGTTCGAGGGCGCGTCGTACGAAGTGAAGGGCCTCTTCCGTCCCGAAGCCGACTGCATCATGTTCACACGCGACAACGTCGGGTTCTGCCGGGTGTGCCAGCGGGCCATCGCCCGCATCATCGACATGTACGCGAAGTAGATCAGGAAGGCCGCTCGGAGGTCACCATGAACGGGGTGTCGTGCATCGACACGATGCCGCCGTTCACGTTGATGCCAATGAGGCCGGCCACGCCGGGCGTCAGGTGCGAGAGCTCTTCGAGCACGGCCCGCGCCGCCCGATCGACGGCCAGGCCTTCCTGCACGCGGTCGCAGAACCGCTTGGCGGAGAGCAGCACCAGCATGCGCTCGCCGAGGCCGGTCATCGACACGCCGGCCAGCCGGGTGCAGTACGTCCCGGCGCCGATCACCGCCGTGTCGCCGACCCTCCCCGGGTAGCACAGCGCCGTTCCCCCCGTTGACGTGCCGGCCGCGAGACGCCCTTCCGCGTCGAGCGCCACGCAGCCGACCGTTCCCAGCCGCGCCGCGTTGTCACGCTTCCACCCGGCCGCCATCGCGACGTAGTCCAGGCGCTGCCCGGCCGCATCGAGGTGCTCCCGCCAGTAGGTCACCTTGGCTGGCGTCGCCGCCGCGGCCGGCTCGAGACCCACGCGAAGCCCGAGCTGGAGCGCCTCCTGGCCGCTGAGCATCACGTGCGTCTCCTGCTCGAGGATGTAGCGCGCGAGTCGCACAGGATTCTTCAGTCCGGGCACCTGCGCGACCGCCCCGGCCCGCCCATCCCAGGCCATCAGCGACACGTCCATGCGGATGACACCGTCGGCCTGGAGATCGCTGCCAGTCCCCGCGTTCAGCACCGGCTCGTCCTCGAGCCGCCGGAGCGCCTCTTCCACGGCGTCGAGCGCGCTCGCGCCCCGCTGCAGCAAGGCCCACGCGGAATCCGCCGCCCGCTCGCAGGCCGCCTGCCTCTCATCGGCGTTTGGTGGAACCGACCCACTGCCACCGTGAACGATCAGCGCTGGTTTCATGAACCCCTACTTCGCCAGCAACACGTTAACCGCGGAAGGGGAAATTATACCGTGTCATCGCCTTTCAGCCCGCCGGTGCGCTCAGGAGACGGGACGCGCGGTATGATGAAGAGCATGACAGTCTCGGCTACCCCGCCCGCCTCCATGGCCCCGGCGCTGCTGCTCTCGATGCCCCAGCTCGACGACCCGAATTTCCGTCACACGGTCGTGCTCCTGTGCCAGCACACCTCCGACGGCGCGTGGGGATTGGTGCTCAATCGGCCGACGGGGACGCGCGCGGCGCAGGTCGTTCGCCTCGATCCGCCGATTGCCTCGGACAACGGGCTCGAGCTGTGGGTCGGGGGCCCGGTTGAACCGGAGCGCGGGTGCCTGCTGCTCGGCGAGGATCCACACGACGTCGAAGCGGTGCAGATCTGTCACGGCATCTATATCTCTGGGTCCGCGACGCTGCTTCGTCAACTGCTCGAACACGACCGGCCGAAGAGAACCCGGCTGCTGATGGGGTATGCGGGGTGGGGACCGGGGCAGCTCGACGCCGAGCTGCTGGAGTCAGCCTGGCTCATTACGCAGGTCGAACTCGACCTGATCTTCGACGTGCCGGCCGCGGACATGTGGGAGACAGCGCTCCGTCGGCTGGGCGCCGAGCCGGGCACACTGCAGATGAGCCCGGGCGTGCACTAAGTCCTTCGATGCACAAATACGGTGACGTATTTGTGCCCTCAGGACTAAGTGCTGAGCGAGCACAACCGGCCACGTGCGCCGAGAGCCGATCGTGGCCGTAATTGCGAGTCGAAGTACTAAGTGGTCCGCCGGTCGCCCCTGCTACTTCCATCTGAAGATCCGCAGCGAGATCGAGAAGCAGACCACCGCCCACGCGCCGAGAATCGCGGCCTCGGCCCCGACCTCGCGCGGAGTAGCGCCATCGAGCATCACGGCGCGCAGCGCGTCATTGAGCGCGGTCAGCGGGAGCGCGTGAATGAACGGTTGCATCGGCGCCGGGAAGTGGGCCGACGAGAAGAACACGCCGGAGACGACCCACATCGGCAGCATCGAGAAGTTCATCCAGCCAGACGCCGCCTCGATGGTCCGCGCCCGGCTGGCCACGAGCAGGCCCAGCCCGCCGAAGGCCAGCGCGCCAAGCAGTACGACGCCGGATAGCGTCCACAGCGACCCGCGGATGGGCACGGAAAAGGCGAGCGCCGCGAACCCCAGGAGCGCGCCCACCTCGAGTCCGAGGAACACGAGGCGCGCCAGCATCTGGGCGAGCAGATAGTCCCGGCGTGACATCGGCGTGGCGGCCAGCCGTTTCAGAACCCGCCGGGTGCGCGCCCAGACCACCGAGAATCCGATACTCCACATCCCCGTGCCCATGATGTTCATGCCGAGCAGACCGGGGATGAGCCAGTCGATGTAGCGGGCGCCCACCGCCTCGATCGTCTCCTCGCCGGCGGTGAACCGGTCCGCCCGCCCCGCCGCCCGCTGCAGCGCCGCATCCACCGCCAGCCGCGCCAGCTTGCTCTCGGGCCGAGCGGGGTCGAAGCGGTAGGTTGGCGGCGTGCCGGGCAGCACGATCACCTGCACCTCGCCGTCGCGCAGGGCCAGGTCGGCGCGATCGCGCGCCACGAGGCGCGCCTGGATGCCCGGCGCCTTCGTCAACGCGGCAGTGACCTCCGCGCTGCCCGCCGCCTCGAGCACCCCGACATACACCGGCTCGTCACCCTTCGTGCGAAACGCGATCCCGAGGGCAAAGGCGACCACGAGTGGAAAGACGACGACCCAGAAGACAGCCTCCGGCTCGCGCACGAATTCGAGGAGCCGGGCGATCGTCAGTTCGATCAGCGGATGATACGGGCGTTCACGTCTACTCATCGCGCAGATGCCGTCCTGTATGCGCCACGAACACGTCCTCGAGCGTCGCCTGGTGCGTGGCCAATTGGGACAGTTGCAGGCGCTGCCGTTCCAGTTCGAGGAGAAGCGCGGGGATCACAACATGGGGCTCGGTCACGCGCAGTCGCACGGTCCCGGCATCCACCCTGGCATCCGTGACGCCAGGCAACTGCGCCAGAAGCGAGGTCGACACCTCCGCGCCGCGATCGATGGCGAACTCGACGGCGTGCTCGGCGCCGAGCGACGAGATCAGCTCGCGCGGCGTGCCGAGCGCGATGATGCGTCCCTGGTCCATGATCGCCACACGGTCGCACAAGGTCTGGGCCTCGTCCATGTAGTGGGTGGTGAGGACGATCGTGCCTCCGTCGGCGCGGAAGCGGTCGAGGAGCGACCACAGCTGCCGTCGCGACTGCGGATCGAGGCCGGTCGTCGGCTCGTCGAGAAACAGCAGGTCCGGTTCGTTCACCAGCGCGCACGCCACGGCCAGCCGCTGCTTCTGGCCGCCCGACAGCTTGCCCACCCAGCTGCGGCGCTTCGACTCGAGTTCCACCATCCGGAGGACGTCACCGACCGACGGGCCGCGTCGGTAGAACGACCGGAACAGCCGGACGACCTCCTCCACCGACAGCTTCTCCTGGAGTTGCGTGTCCTGCAGCTGGATGCCAAGCCGCTGACGGAGCGCCCGGTCGTCGGTGCCCCAGCGGAGACCGAGCACTTCCACCTCGCCGGCATCCTGCTTCAGGAGGCCTTCGAGAATCTCGATCGTCGTGGTCTTGCCGGCGCCGTTCGGGCCGAGCAGGCCAAAGCACTCCCCTGCCCGCACCTCGAGGTCGAGACCGGCGACCGCCACGACGTCGCCATAGTGCTTCTGCAACCCGCGGCACACAACCGCGGCGGCCCGTTTGGTATCTGGTGCTCCCACGAGAGGCATTGTGACACAGCTGTCAGCTCCGCTGTTGTTCTGCTAGACTGAAGGCCGATGTCCGACGAGAGGGTGATCCTGATTGCGGCTCCAGAACTGATCCCCGCCCTGCGGGAACGCGTTGGCGATGACGGTCGGGTGCTGACATTCGCCGACTCGGAACCGTTGCGGGCGCTCGAGGCGATCACCGCCCAGCATCCGCCGGTCATCGTCCTCGAACGGCTGTTCGCGGCCAGCCCGCGCGGCGCGGCGCTGATCGCCCGCATCAAGGCCGACGCCGGGCTCGACGCGTCCGAGATTCGCATTCTCTCCCACGACACCGACTACCAGCGCGTCTCGCCGCGTCGCCGCGGCTTGCCGGCACCCAGGATCGTCGTGGCGAAGAAGGTGACCACCCTCGATCGCGGCACCCGCCGCGCGCCGCGCTTCAGGATGAGAGAGGACACCCCGGCGACCATCGACGACCAACCCGCGCGCCTGATCGACCTGTCGGTCCTCGGCGTGCAGCTGATCGGCCCGGATGCGGTCCGGCCGAGGCAGACGGTGACGGTGACGCTGGGTTCATCAGAACCGCCACTGACTGTGACAGGCACGATCGAGTGGGCGAGGCTGGAGTTGTCGAGGAAGGGACCCATCCACCGGGTCGGCATCGAGTTCATCGACCCGGACAAGGCAGCGATTGGCGCGTTCAGCAACGCCAACCGGCGGGACTGACCGACTAGGCCTTTTGGCCGAGCCACGCGGCCGCGACCGACTCTTCCCTGAAGATCGTCTCGTCGCGATCGGAACCGGTCGAGATGATCCCCACCGGCACACCGGAGAGTTCTTCCAACCGGGCGATGTAGGATCGCGCTTCCGCGGGAAGCTCGCCGTACGACCGCACGCCGCCGGTCGGCTTCGACCACCCGGGCAGGCGTTCGTACACCGGTCGGCACGCGGCCAGTTGCAGCACGTTGCCGGGGAACTCGGTGAGGGTGCGGTCGCCGCAGCGATAGGACGTGCAGACGTCGATGTGCGGCAGGCCGTCGAGCACGTCCATTTTGGTCAGCGCGATCGCGTCGAGGCCGTTGACGCGCGCCGCGTAACGCACCGCCACCGCGTCGTACCATCCGCAGCGCCTCGGCCGCCCCGTGGAGGCGCCGTACTCCTGGCCGGCCTCGCGGAGCCGGTCGGCCATCGGCCCCGACAACTCTGTCGGGAGCGGGCCGCCGCCCACGCGCGTCGTATAGGCCTTGGCGACGCCGAGCACGCTGCCGATCGACCGCGGCCCCACGCCGAGGCCCGTGCACACGCCACCCGCCGTGGAGTTCGACGAGGTGACGAACGGGTACGTGCCGTGATCGATGTCGAGGAACGTGCCCTGCGCCCCTTCGAAGAGGATGCTCCGCCCTTCGGCCTGGACCTGGGCGAGGAACAGCGACACGTCCTTGACCCACGGGCGCATCCGCTCGCCGTAGGTGACCATGCGCTCGAGGAGCGGCTGCCACTCGAGCGCCGAGTCGCCCACGAGCCGGTTCCTGGCCATGACGTTCTCGCGCACCTGCTCGGCGAAGGCCGACGGGTCGGCCAGGTCCCCGACGCGAATGCCGCGCCGCCCGATCTTGTCCTCGTAGGCGGGCCCGATGCCGCGCGACGTCGTGCCGATCTTGCGATCGCCGCGGCGCGCTTCCGACAGCAAGTCGAGGTCGCGGTGATATGGCAGGATGACATGCGCCTTGTCGCTGATCGCGAGGCGGTCGCCCACCTCGATCCCGTATTGCGCCAGCGTCGCGATCTCCTCAAAGAGCGCCTCGGGGTCGACCACGACGCCGTTGCCGATCACGCAGCTCACGCCGGGATGGAGAATGCCCGACGGCATCAGGTGCAGGACGAACTTGGTGCCGCCGACCAGCACGGTGTGCCCGGCGTTGTGGCCGCCCTGGTACCTGGCAACGACCGAAAAGTGCGGGGTGAGCAGGTCGACGATCTTGCCCTTGCCCTCATCGCCCCACTGGGCGCCGATCACGGCAACGTTCATAAGCGTTCGCATCTCCGCACGGCCACCGTGTTCGCGCCACGGCCCGCGTCCACCAACCGCTCCGATCGTAGCACAGGCGGCCGTGGCTCGGCTGTCGCGCCCCCGCCAATTCCTGTAAAATACTTCGTTCGTCGCCGATCGTCCGCGTGGATTCCCCAGGCTGGCGGTGGTGCTCTTCGATGATACGATCCCGACGTCCGCGAATAAGGAAGACCATGTCAGCATGAGCATGGGCGCGGCACTCGAGACGCAGCGCGCGCTGGAACTGGCTCGTTACGTGCTGGCCGTCGAGGTGTTGTGCGCCTGCCAGGCAATCGAGGAGGCGGCGGGCCTGGCTGTCAAGTGACTTTTCCGCAAACCGCCGTGCGACGTTTTACATTGACAACCCCGCGTGGGGCCCGTAATTTCTAGGCTTCATCCGCGATCCTCAATACCCAGCCGATTCATCATGACCACGCTCACCCATCACGTTCGCGCGCCGCGCGGCACCACGATCTCCTGCAAGGGCTGGCCCCAGGAGGCCGCGCTGCGCATGCTGATGAACAACCTCGACCCGGAGGTCGCCGAACGTCCCGACGACCTGATCGTCTACGGCGGCTCGGGCAAGGCCGCGCGCAACTGGGCCTGCTACGAGGCGATCACGCGCGCGCTGCGCGCGCTCGAGCACGACGAGACGCTCCTCGTGCAGTCGGGCAAGCCGGTCGGCATCTTCCACACGCACCCGGGCGCGCCCCGCGTGCTGATCGTGAACTCGATGCTGGTGCCGGCGTGGGCGACCTGGGAGACGTTTCGCGATCTCGAGCACAAGGGCCTGACGATGTACGGCCAGATGACCGCGGGGAGCTGGATCTACATCGGCACCCAGGGCATCCTGCAGGGCACGTTCGAGACGCTGGCCTCGGTGGCCGACCGGAAGTTCGGCGGGAGCCTCGAGGGACGCGTCTTCGTCTCGGCCGGTCTCGGCGGCATGGGCGGAGCCCAGCCGCTCGCGGCCACGATGAACGGCGCGGCAGCCCTGGTCATCGAAGTGGACCCGCACCGGATCCAGCGGCGGCTGCAGACGCGCTACGTGGACGAGTCCACCGACTCGCTCGACGCGGCGCTCGACCGGGTCTCGGCCTGGCAGCGCGAAAAGCGCGGGCGCTCGATCGCGCTGCTCGCCAACGCCGCCGACGTGCTCCCGGAGCTCGTGAAGCGCGGCATCACGCCGGACGTGCTGACGGATCAGACGTCGGCCCACGATGCGCTCAACGGCTACGTGCCGAACGGCATGACGCTGGCCGAATCCGACACGCTCCGGCAGGAGAACCCGGACGAGTACGTGCGCCGGTCGGTCGCGGCGATGGGGGTGCACGTCGAGGCGATGCTCGCGCTGCAACAGCGCGGCGCCATCACGTTCGACTACGGCAACAACATCCGCGCGCAGGCCGTGAAGGCCGGGGTGGCGCGCGCCTTCGACATTCCCGGTTTCGTGCCCGAGTACATCCGCCCGCTGTTCTGCGAGGGCAAGGGCCCGTTCCGCTGGGCGGCGCTCTCGGGCGATCCCGCGGACATCTGGGCCACCGACCAAGCGGCGCTCGAGATGTTCAAGGACAACGAAGCGCTGTGCCGCTGGGTGCGCCTGGCCGGAGAACGCGTGGCGTTCCAGGGGTTGCCGGCCCGCATCTTCTGGCTCGGCTACGGTGAGCGCGCCAGGTTCGGCCTTCGCATCAACGAACTGGTTCGCACCGGCGCGATCAAGGCGCCCATCGTGATTGGCCGCGACCATCTCGACACCGGCTCGGTGGCGTCGCCGTACCGGGAAACCGAGGGCATGCTCGACGGCAGCGACGCGATTGCCGACTGGCCGATCCTGAACGCGCTGCTCAACGCGTCGTCGGGGGCCACGTGGGTGTCGGTGCACCACGGGGGCGGCGTCGGCATCGGCTACTCGCTGCATGCCGGGATGGTGATCGTGGCGGATGGCACGCGGGAAGCCGACGAGAAACTGCAGCGCGTGCTGACGTGCGACCCCGGCACGGGTGTCGCGCGCCATGCCGACGCCGGCTACGAGACGGCGATCGCGACAGCTGAGGCCAGGGGCGTGCGAATTCCGATGCGCGAGTTCGGGTCGGGCGGGCCGGCAGACGGGAGCGCCGGACGGTGACGACTTTCCAGAGACCCACGGTGGACCACCGGATCAAGGCGATGCTGACCGACGATGCCGGCCGCGTCCCCGTCGTGCTCGGCCTCTGTGGCACCGGCCGCACAAGCCTGCTCCACCGGCTGCAAACGGACCTCGGTCCGCAGGAGAGCCAGTACGTCAACGTCGAACGCACGGCCAGCACGCCCGAACGGTTCCTGAACGCGCTGACCGCCGGATCGCCCTTCATCGACGCGCGGCCGACACCGCAGACCATCAGTCCGCGCGAGGCGTTCGACGCCGTCCTGGCGTTCTTCTCCGGTGCGCGCCGCGTGGACCTGGGCCCGGTCACGTTCCTGCTGGACGAGGTGCTCGAGTTCCGCACGTTCGAGAGTTTCCCGGGCCTGCGCCGCGCGCTGCCCGAGCTGCTCGCGGTCATCGCGTCCTCGCCCAACCGCTTCGTCCTCACGTCGCGGTACATCACGCGGACGGAACGCGCGCTCGCCGCCGCCTCGCCGCAGTTCGTGATCGTCCCGATGCCAGCGCTGCCCAGAGACGAAACGGAGCGGATGGTCGCGGACGCGCTCGGGGTGGGTGCGTCCAACGGCGGGACCACGACGGGACGCGAATCGATCGCCGACATCGCGCGCCTGGTGCAGGCGCTGTCCGAGGGTCGCCCGGGCTACACGCGCGCGATCGTCGAATCCATGGCCTCGCGCGCCGGCCACGGCGTGGCGGACCCGGTGGCCGCCCTTACGGCGCTGCTCGAGTCCGACACGCGGCTGTCCTCGCAGTGCGCCTTTTCCTACGAACTGCGGCTGCACCGCGCCCGCGGCTACGGCGCGTTGAAAGGGATCCTCGAGATCCTCTCCGAGCAGGAACCGCTGACGCTCACGGAGATTTCAAAGCGCCTGGGCCGCACGCCCGGCTCGACGAAAGACTACCTATCGTGGCTGGAAGACGTAGACCTGGTGCTGGCGCACCAGAAGCGGTACCGCTTCCGCGACCCGCTCCTCCGCGTATGGGCGCGGCTGCACTGCCAGCCGACCCCGCCGGCCGCCGAGAAGATCGGGCGGGAGGTTCAGCGCTACGCGGCGACGTGCCTGCCCGCGACCCTCGAGCACGTCTAGCTCCGTGTTCTCCGCGTCCTTCGTGATTGAGATCGTCTGCCCTATCCCTCGGACAACTTGTCGATCGCCTTGTGCGCGGCTTCCTGCTCCGCGGCCTTCTTGCTGGCGCCGTGCGCGGAGCCCAGCAACTCACCGCGCACGCGCACCTCGACGTGGAACATCTTCCGGTGGTCGGGACCGCTCTCGGACGCGACGGTGTACTCGGGCAGTGACACCTCATGCGACTGCACCAGTTCCTGCAGCGCCGACTTGTAGTCGCGGCCCCAGAACTCCGGGCTCCGCACGTCCTCGAGGTCCTCCGCGAATGCGCGCGTGACGAACCGCCGCGCCTCCTCGATGCCGCCGTCGAGGTAGACGGCGGCGATCACCGCCTCGTAGCCGTCGGCCAGCAGCGCCTGCTTCTTCCGGCCGCCCGTCTTCTCTTCCCCGCGGCCGAGCGCCAGGAAGTCGCCGAGCCCCAGCCGGCGCGCCAGCAGGGCGAGCGTCGCGGTCGAGACCAGCGACGCCTTGATCTTCGACTTCTGCCCCTCGTCGAACTGCGGAAAGTCGCGGAACAGCAGGTCCGCCATCACGAAGCCGAGCACCGCGTCGCCCAGAAACTCGAGCGACTCGTTGTCCACGGTGCTCCCGGTCGCATCCTCATTCGCGCGCGACCGGTGCGTCAGCGCGCGGTCCAGCACCGCGGGCTCCCGGAACGTGTATCCCAGCCGTTCTTCGAGCGCCGAGAGGTCTCGTATGTCGTCCACCACCCGCACGATCTCGGCCGACGGCGGTGGCGTACCCTGCTCGCGGATGATCGTCACGGCCGCCTCGGCCTGCGACACCGGGACCGAGATGCGCACCTCCCCGAGACCGTCGATGCTGATCGGAAACACCGAGTGCGTCAGGTCGGACGAGGCGGCGGCGTAGATCCCGTGCGCCTCGAGCAGTCCCCGGACAATGCTGGCCTCGATGTCCGAGTGCGTGCGAAACACCACCGCCAGCGCCGCGTACCCCGCGTGATCGCGTTCAGGCCCGACCATCGTGAAACCCCATCTTGATTGCCCCCGGGATGAAGTCCTCGAACTTCAGCAAGATCATCGTCATGTCGTCGTGCTGAGGCGCGCCGGCCACGAAGGCGTCGATCTCCCGCAGGATCCGTTCCCGCAGCTCTTCCACGGGCAGGTGCCCGTGTTCGTCGACGAGCTCGGCCAGCCGCGCTTCGCCGAACAGGTCGGACTCGGCGTTCATCGCCTCGCTGATACCGTCGGTGAAGAACATCAGCACGTCTCCGCTGTGAAGCGGCATGGTCACCTCGGTGAGCAGCCGCTCGAACAGCTCCCCGCCGTCGATGCGCAGGCCGAGCACGAGGCCGTCCGGGATGAGGATCTCCACCGAGGGTTCGCCCGTGCCGCACTGCCGCCGGCAGATGAGCGGCGTGTGCCCCGCGCGCGCATGGACCATCGTCCGCGCGGCCAGATCGATGACCGCGTAGGTCATCGTGATGAAGCTCCGGCTGTCCAGGTTGTTGGAGATGATCTGGTTGGCGGTGAGCAGCAGCTGCCGCGGAGACGGGCACGTCTGGCTGAGCGAGAGCATCAGCCCCTTCAGCTCGGCCATGTAGAGCGCCGCCGACGTCCCCTTGCCCGAGACGTCCGCGATCAGGACGCCCAACCGGTCGTCGCCCAGCGGAAAGAAGTCGTAGTAGTCCCCGCCGACTTCACGAGCCGGGACGCAGAGCGCGGTGACCAACAGGCCGGGAATCGCGATCTGCCCTTGCGGGAGCAGCGACATCTGGATCGACCGCGCGATGCGCAGCTCTTCCTCGAGGCGCTTCTTCTCCTCGGCCTGCCTCAGCAGATCCTCGATGCTGGCCGTCATCTGGTTGAACGAGTCGGCCAGGTCGCCAAGCTGGTCGCGTGTCGTCACCTCGATCCGGTGGCTGAAGTCGCCTTCGCGCACCCGCTCGGTGCCGGCGAACAGCTCGTGCACCGACCCGGTGATCGATCGCGCGAGCGCCAGCCCCATGACCAGCGCCGCCGCTTCGATCAGCAGGAACAGGACCGCGACGAGCAGCAGGATGCCCAGCAACAGCGTGCCGATGTTGTAGGGGCCGACCGGCGCCGATGACAGCCGATCGTAGATGTCGGCAATATTGACTTCGATGTTGGCGGTGGTCTGGACCGGCTGACCGGCTTCCCACTCCGTGCCCTGAAGAATGGCTACCCACTTCATGCGCCACTTCCCGCCCGACGCGACCGCCGGCTTGCGGGTCATGAGCCCCTCGATCGCACGTCTCGGACGGATGAGCCGTGCCCGCAGCCCCTCGGTGAGGAGAATGCTGACGGCGCCAATCTTCACGCTGGTTTCGTCGCGCAGATGCTCATCGAGGCCGTCGTTCTTCGGAATATCGACGATGACGGCATAGCCCGGACGCGCAGCGTCGGGCAGTCCGACACCGCGCACGATCGCCACGGCAGGCGCCTCGGTGGTGGACAGCGAGCCGCCGGCCGGTAGCGGCGCCATCTCGACCACGATTCCCCCGAAGCCCGCGCAACTCACCCATCGCGGCAGCGTCGTCGGCGCCTCGATGTGCTCCCACAGGCCGACGGCCAGCGGCGCGACGGCCGTGCGCCGCGGTACCTGACGGGCCTCGCCGCTGCCAGACGGGGGACCCGCGGTCGCGGCGACGAGGCCGGGAACCTGGTTCGCTTGCGGACCAGCCGCCGGTCCACCGACGCACGGATCGGTCCCGCCGGTCGGCACCAGCGCGATTGACGCGCCTGGATACATCGACGCGAGCTCCGACTCGCGCTGGGCGAGAATCGCCATGGCGCCGTCCGGTCCCGGGCCGCGCTGGATCTCCAGCGCCATGACGCGCGCGAGATAGACCGCCTCGTTCCTGACGTTGTTGAACCCGTTGGTCACCAGGAACGACGCGACGTTGAGGAACAGCACCAGGCCCGAGACGACGAAGAAAGCGACGATCAGCAGCGCCGGAATCACGCCGATGAAGACGTAGGAAAGGATGAGTTTCTGCCGCACGCGCCACAGCAGACGACCACGGGCGCGCGGCACGAGGCGGGCCACGAGGCAGACGGCCGAGACAATCAACGCGACGCTGCCGAGCGTGTCGGCGAGGCCGATGACGCCGGGCTCGGATCCGAGCGCGACCCGCGCGATCGCGCACACCCCCTTGAGCAGCGCGCCGATGATGAAGAACCGGCCGCCGACCGTGTGGAGAAGCACGCGAGCGAAAGGCGCCCACCGTCCTCCGGCTGGCGAAAGCGGGCGTTCGTTGGGCGGACCTGAAGCGCTTGACGTCATGCGAACAGCGGAATCATACAGGATTCGAGTGACCAGGGGCGAGGGGTCGGGGCTGACGATGAAGAGTCGGAACTGACGATCAGGGGTCGGAACTGACAATCAAGCGTCGGAACTGACGATGAGGGGTCGGGGCTGACGAGGGGCGAGGTCACGGCCGCGTGGCGGCGGCGATCCACTCGATGTACGCCACGCTCCCTCCCGCCACCGGCAACACCAGCATCTCGGGCACCTCGTAGGGATGCAGGTCCTGCAGGCGGGCGAGCAGCGCGTCCACGCGCGGCCTCGTGGTCTTGATGAGCACCTGGCGCTCCTGCTCGCGCTCCACCGCGTCGTTCCAGCGGTAGATCGAGGCCATCTCCGGCAGCAGGTTCACGCACGCGGCGAGGCGTTCCTCGACGAGCGCGGTGGCCATCGGTACCGGATCCTGTGCGGCAGGCCACGTGGTGAGGACGATCACGACATCCAGCTGTTCCATACTGTCTTTTCGCGTCCTTTTTTTGCGGGATCGCGTTTTTTTGGTTGAACTTTTCGGAAAGTGCGGTAAAAAGAAGCTGCACATGTTTGGCCACGCGCGGCCGCTCCAGGGACATTATCGGTCATGGACACGCGAACCAGGGACGACAAGGCGAGAGTCGGACACGACGGCATGCCCGTCGTGTTGCATCGTCGCCGTTCCGTGATCACCTATGTCCTGCTGTTCTTCGCGCTGGCGCTGGTCCTCGACGGAGTGGCGGGTGAACGCGGCTGGATTACCAACCGTCGCGACCGTCGGCAACTGGAGCAGGCGCAGCACGAAGTCCAGCAGATGCATATTCAGAACGCGGTCCTGCGGGAAGAGGCGCAGCGCCTGCAGAGGGCGGACCCGGCGACGATCGAAGACCTCGCGCGAAGAGAACTGGGCTTCATCAAGCCCGGCGAGAAAATGTTCATCATCCGCGACGTGCAGAAACCCGCGCGGTAGGGGCGAAGCCACTCTCGCCCGGACTGGGCCAAGAGCAGGCGCACGCGGGCAATATCCGTGAAATGATTGACGGATACGGTCGTTGAGTGATACCTTTCTTTCGCGGGGTGGAGCAGTCCGGTAGCTCGTTGGGCTCATAACCCAAAGGTCGCAGGTTCAAATCCTGCCCCCGCAACCAATAAAAACGGGCCTGAAAGTGAGTTTTTCAGGCCCGTTTCCTTCTGTACGGCCCCGGTCGAAAATAGGCCAGAAAACGACACCTTGCGACAGCTTCCGACGAGAAAGGTTGTCACAGTGGTTGTCACACCAACCCCTCAATGCACCTTCCCGCCCTCCGCCGGAACGTGCGCCCAGCCGGCGAACCGTCCCGCCAGCGCATCGCTGGCCGCTTTCAACCGGCTCGACAGGATCGGCGCGTAGTGCTTGCGCGTCGTCGTGATATCGCGATGGCCCAGCATGTCGGCCACGTCGGCCAAGTCGATTCCCCGCTCGCCGAGCTCGATCGCCACGGAGTGCCGCGCCTGATACGGCCGCACGTCTTTCGGCCAGCCGGCCGCGTAGAGCGCCTTCGCGTAGTCGCTCGCATCGAAGGCGCCCCACGCCCCCGCCGCGATGAACGCCTTGAACGCCGTCAGCATGTCCGCGTTGAGAAACAGCGCCCGCATCCGGCCGCCCTTCCCGGTTCGCACGACCCACACCCGCCGCGTCAGGTCCACGTCGGCCGGTTCCGCGCGTTTCAGTTCGGACGGCCGCGCCCCGGTGGAGGCAATGACCATGAAGCGCGCCCGCGTCGGCGGATCGGCTTCCAGGTTCGCCGCCACGGTCCGGAACACCTCAGCCGCGACCAGCACCTTGACGGACTCCGGCACGGGCAGCTTGTCCACGTCGTCGAGTGGGGTCGGCGCCCGTTTGCCGTCGAGCACCCGAAACAGATGGCGCAAGGTCTGACAGCGGTTGTTGATCGTTTTCGCGGCGTAGTGCTCGGACGCCCACGCCGCTCGCGCCGTCCGCACATCCGCGCCGGTCAGGTCGGCCCGCCGCCGCGGCCCATACAGCGCGACCCAGGCGGCCACCTCGCACCCGCGGCTCTGGTAGCTCACGAGGGTCTTGACTTGCGCCAAGTACGCCGCGGCGTCCTCCGCAAAGGTGCCGCTTGGCGTCGCTGGAGCCGAGAGCGCCCGCCGGAGCTCGGGCCGCATGGCGTCCTGCCACGCCTTGACCGTCCCGTGGTCGGTATCGGGCGGAAACCGTTTCCACCGCTGGATCGCCCGGTCCCCGCTGCCGACCTTGACGACGGCCGCCAGCCCGTAGCGGTCCTTGTAGACGCCGCGCCCGATGCGCTTCCGTACGTCGCGCTTCATCGTCGCCTCCACCACGTCACGAGCCGCACGATCCACGGCGGCCAGGCCGGCAGAATGAACAGGTCACCGGGAATCGGGAACACGGGCACCTCCCGCGAAGCGCTGGCCGCCGTCGATCACTCGAAAGGACGTTTTCTGCTTGGCCCGTGTCGCCCCTGTCGGCTTCGGCGCACCGCCCGTGACGTACCCGGCCACGATCGCCAACTCCTCCACGTTGAGGCCGCCGGCGATCGCGCGGAGCATCTCGGGGGATGGGCGATCGGTAGTCTTCGTCTTCATCGCGCACCGCCCATGAATCGGAGCCCGACAGCCACGCCGAGATAGAACGCGGCGTCGCCATAGCTGGTCGCAAACGACCAGGCAAGAGCGGAGGCGTCCACATCGTCGAGGCCAGTGGCTTCCAGTTGCGCGGGTGGCATGGTGTTCAAGTAGCCGGAGATCGCGTTAAGCTTTTTGTCCTCGTCCTCCATGCTGCCGTCCCCGCGCGCCAGTCGACCAGCATCCACGATCGCCCGAATGCGTTTGTCTAATCCTTCGCTCTGCCCGATCGTCAGGCCGCACTCGGCGAGCTGTATGGCCGCCAGCGGCTCGGCGGCCGCCACGAGCGCCACGTCCCAGTCCTCGTGTAGTTCGATGGCTGACAGGATGGACCCTAGCTGAGTGGTCTTCGTCTTGGACATGTGCTGCCTCCTGTAGAGGCCGGCGCACCTGCGAGTAGAATGTTCACAGGCTAGCCGGCAGGTTACGCTGCTGACTGGCTCAGGGCCGCTTGCGGGGTGCTACCCGCGGGCGGTCCGCCTTGATGCTCTTCGTGTCCAGCCACATCCTGATCCCCCGTCGAATCTGCTCGGCGAGGTTGATCCCGTCGCGGGCCTTCACGATCCGAAGACCGTCCGCAAGATCGGGATCGATGTGGAAGTTCGTGAGCTTCCGAGGCATCCTGACCCATACCATAACGCTACCTCTTTACGTAGTCAAGCCAAAATGACGGTAGTGGTCAAGTTTGAAATCCGCGCCCCTTGCGCGAATCGGCCCTCAGTGCGATATTGAGGGTATGCCTAAGCACTCAAGCAAAGCCAAGCGTCCAGCCCGCGATGGAAGCCGGCATGGCGGACCACGTTTGGGCGCTGGCTGAAATAGTAGGCTTGCTCGGTTAGCTGACACGGCCTCGTCTCACTGGCCGCGATTATCTGGATAGCCACTCACCCTGTTTCTGCCTCCCAAAGAAGACTCGGCCACTGAAATCGCTTGCCCGCATCTCAATCACCGTGCTGGGATCCAGAACCTTCGCCTGCGGCAGACGTACATGAAAGAGCATCCATCCTTCCACCGGAGGGTCCCCCGGTTCTAGGGCTTTGTTCGCCGTCTGCTCTTCGAGCGAAAAATCGGTTGCGCGCAGGACGGTTCTTCCAGCCGGGCCGTTTAGAGTGAGCCGCTTAGGCGGGGTTGTTAACTGCGCCCGTACCGGGGCAGCCTCTCCTGGTACCGTTAGAAACATCACCCAGTCGGTGGCGATGCTGGGCGAACCCGCATTTCTTATACGGACCCGAAGGGCAAGGCCGGTCAATGTCGGATCCTTGCCCGGAACGAAGACGTTGCCGCCAAGGACCGTAATCATAAATTCGGCAACACCGGGTGAAGCGCGCCGAATAGTCGGAGACGTCACCCGTTCGTCCTGATATATGGCCAGCGGTTCAGTGGAGAGCGTTCTACGGTTATTGACCCAACGGACCGACTCGACCCAGGCAATGCCAGTGATGCCGAAGATCGCCAGCGTGAGAACGGACCGCTCCCACATGCTCGATCTGGCGCCACATAGCCACCAACCAACACGAGCGAGAAAGATCACAGCTGCCGCGCTAAATGCTCCGACCGCAATGCGAAATTCTGGGGGCGCCATACTCATAACTCCAACCCCCACGCCGACCAGAACGGCAACAAGAGGCCCAATGGCTGCCCAGTCAAACACCATGCTCCACATGCCGCAGAGCATACGCCCGTCCGGGTTTGGCGGTAAAGCCATGTTTCCGGCTGCATTCATCCCCCTATTCAAACTTGACCACTACCAAAATGACAGCGCCCCGGACATGCGCCGGCAGCGCCGCGGTCTACCGCCGTCGACGCGCGGCCAACCTCCAGCACGAGAGCCAGCGCCGGGCAGCCATCCTGCGGCGCCACCAGGGGCGCCAGCGCCAGAGCGGACCGTGCGATGGGCTCGTGAGCCTGGCCATCGTCGGCGGCCGTCTATCGCCCGCCCTGGCCGTCCTCGGGCCAGAGGCCAGACGACACGCGTTCCTTCCGGCGCGCAGAGCGGCAGGCTTCGCAACGTCGGGGTTGCTGCAGGGCGCGCGAGTCGTAGAATGCCAGCTCCCTCGCCGTCAACACGAAGTGGAAGCGGCAATCGGTGCACGTCAGTTTGAGATCACCGGGTTCGCGCATATTACGTCTCCGTCGGAGCGTTCCGGCCATCCCGGCCGTCGCGTCCTCGTTTCGCGCCGAGCCGCCACGCCGTGGCGCCTTCGCCCGGCCGATCGGACGTCGGCGACATCGCGATCCACAGACAGCCGTGGTCCGTGCAGCAATTGCCGGTCCCGTACTGCCGACCGCTTTCCCAGACCCCAACATACCGAAGCTCCGGCCGATTCTCGACCTGCAGCAGCCGCGCCTCGACCGCTTCGAGGCGCTCACGGAGCGGGTCCGCGGCCGCCCGCGCGGCAGCGAGGATGATGTGCTCCAGTCGATCAACGTCGATCATGGTGTCATGTCTCGCGTGCGATATTGACCCGCGCGCGTGACGCGCGCTTCCAATTCGTCCAGGCCCGATGCTGTGCTCTTGGTCGCGTGTTCGAGGCTTTCGCGCTGGGCGCGGATCTGAATCTCCGCCTGCGCGAGCCGCGCGGCCACGTCGACGCGCCGCGCCTGTTCGGCCCGGGCGTCCGCCTCGCCCCGCGCCTGTTCATCCACGACGCGCTGACGCTGCTCGCGCAGGAGCTTGATCTGCCGGGCCAAGTCCGGAGAGTTCTGCTCCAGTACTACGAGGATGTCCTCGGGCAACCGATCGAGCTTGTTCCCCTTAAGCTGATAAACCTGCAAGGCCAACACATAAGGTTCAAGTTCCATTCGCTCACTCCTCTCGCGCCGCAACGGGCGCACACAAAGTTTGGATCTCTTCCGCCGTGATATACCCGTATCGCGCCAAGCGCCCGGCGACGCGCTCGATCGCCGGCCAGCCCAGCGCCACCAGGGCATCGGCTTCCCGCGCCGCGATGGCGACGACTTGGGCCAGAGTCGCCGCCGTGTCACTGGGAGCGCGCAGCAGCTCCTGGGCGCAGACGGCATCCACCAGGCCCAGCACCGCCGGCTCGGTCGGATCGGCGCGCCGCACCGCCGCCACGCCGGCGAGGTAGATCATCGCGAGCGCCGCCGGCTCAAGGTCGCTTGACCCCAGGTAGCATTTCCCGGCGGAATCCGCCTCCGCGAGAATCACGGCGCTCTGAACCGGCAGGCCGGCCAACGCGGCGACGACCACGTGGCCGCTCTCATGAAACGCTATTCGCATCCGTGTATCCATTCACGCCTCACTCGCGCCGGGCCCGCGCCGCAGCGCCACAATTTGATCGCCGGTCAAGCGCCGCGCCGTCACCAGTTCACGCGCGACGACTTCGATCCACAGCCAGTGTGTCCTGACGTCGGCCGCGGCGACGACTTCGATCGCGCGCAAGAAACCCCTCACGCCGGCCGAGTACGGCGCCCGGCGCAACACGTCGCCCACGAGCCATTCGGCCTGATAGCGATCTTCAAAACCGCCCGTCGATGCCGGCGAATAGGGAACGCCCCGCGCCGAACTTTCCGCGATCGCGCCAGCCAGCAACACCAGCAGGTGCTCGATCAGAGCCGACGGGGGCGCGACGGGCGGTTCCAGCCCGCGCCCGGTCAAATACGCGACCGTGTCGACGTAGTTCGCCGAGCTCGAGCAGAAGCCCCGCGCCGCGGCCGCGTCGGCGGGCGCGCAGATTGCGATGAGGCCGACCGGCAGACCACGCACCAGGCGCTCCACCGCGTGAGCGGCTTCATGGACCGCGGTCAGCCAGTCGTCCGCGACCGGATCGTCCGCGGGCGGTTCGACCGTGCGGCTCATCGCGTCGCGTCCTGCACGCTGCACGCTTCCGCGAAAAACCGCCCGCCGGGCCAGCGCGGTTCAATCCCAAGTCGCGCGGCCTCGGCCCGGAGTTCCACTTCATCGTCGCGCCACGCTTGGGCAATCGCGCCCGGGGTCGACCGAAATACGGTCAATTCCGCGAGCGTGCAGGCCGGCAGATCGTGCACACCAAGACAGCCGCGTGGGAGCGGCGCGGCCGGTCCGGTCAATAGCCAGCGAGTCAGGTAGTTGTCCATCGCACTCCTCCAAGTTCTCAGTTACAGACGTGTTCCCTCGCCAGCGCGCCGCCGTCGCTCGGCCTCCAGTGCGGGGCCATGCACCGCCCAGAGCGCCTCGATCTTCTCCGGCGTCCAGGGATCGAATTCGACAAAGCTGTCGTAGCCGTCGCGCTCATCAGCCGGCACGTCGTCAGGGTGCCGCGTGTGGCCGTCGAGTAGAAAGTCCATCATCGCCAGCGTGAGCGGCGCCGTCAGGCGTCCGCGCGTTCGTCGTTTTCGTGTCGTCGGCATTTCAACCCAACTCCTCTGAGAAGCGCGACGCCTCCGCGTCGTCGAACTTCGTTCCCCACGGCAAGCCCGTAGCGCCCCGCCGCCGCCACTCGACTAGGAGCGTCGTCCGATGCTCGAGCCACAGCGCGCGCCGCCCGTCGTCCCTCAATAAGAACCAGGGCAGGCGCCCGAGCGGCTGCGTGCCGTCGGGGTTGACCGGCCACTCGCCGGTTAAGAACATCTCCATCATCGCGGGAGAGAGCCCCCGCGGTCCCCGAGTGCGGCGGTGTCGTGTCGTGCCCATAGTCCTTACCTCCTCAGCTTGTCGCGCAGGGGTTCGAGATCCAGATTCAGGCTCTTGATGGCCGCCATCATGCCGGCCCGCGCGTCCCGCACAATGGCCGCCGCCGGATTCGAGCGCAACTGGCCCCAGCGGTCGGTGGTCACGGGGCCGTGTTTCTTCAGCGCCTCCTGAGCCGTCCGCATCTCGTCGCGGCACTCCAGCGCCGTTTGCATCTGCCACTTGCCGGCTACATCCTCGATACCAAACTCCGCGAGAATCTCCCGCCACAACTTGCGCGAATCCTCGGACAATCCTTTGGGAGCCGGCGCGATCTTCGGTCCAAACTTCTTCATCTCAAACTCCTGTAAGGGTTCACTTCGTGCCGCCCGAGCTGACCTGGGACCCGGTGTCCGAGATCGCGTCTCGGCAAGCGTCGATAACCCCCCGTGGGATAAGGACTTAGCAGCCTCGCTCATTCTTCGTTCTCGCCGTCCGCGAACCTGTCAGACGACACGGCGGGCCACCCACGGCCCGGCTCGAGCCCCGCGTGGAGCGCGTCCGCCATCCTGTTTGTCCACAACACATCGTCCTGGCTCGTCGCGCGACATCGGCCGAATCGATGCACGGCGAGCAGCAGTCCTCGCGCCCGCCGCTCGAGTGCCCATCGGCCTTTGACGCGACGGGGAGAGTCGCCGAGTTCGTTCGCTTGTAGCATGGTGTCCTCACGTCCTCGACAGGTCGAACAGTCCCGCGTCTCGACGCGCCACTCGACAGGAGGGGCGACAGTACACTTGCCTTGGGTTCGTCGGCGTGAACCTGCTCAGACAGCCAGGATAGGTTGGACGCAAGCTGTCGAGTGTCTGTCGAACGTCACGCTTCTGGATTCTCATTCTCACAATTCACCTCTCATTCTCACGACAGGGCCTCTTAAGAGGCCCGTCGGAGTGAGAATTATTGAGAAAGTCCGATGAGAAAAAATGAGAATGCGTGAGAAACCCCCGTAAACATTGATGAGAATCGCACCGGCCTCCGTGAGAAAGTCGATGAGAAAGTGATGAGAATCGGGATCGGTTTCTCACGCGGTTTCTCACGCGGTTTCTCCTCTGCCGGCGACGGTGTATCGCCGCCCGTTTTGCAGGATCACGCCCCTGAGTTTCAGGACATGGATTGCCCGGTAGAGTGAGGCCTGGCTGATGCTCGGGCTGGCCGCCTGCCACTCGGCCTTCGTCGCCCCTTCTGAGCCGAAGGTGTTCGCGAGCACCATCAGGGCGCGCGATTGTGCGGCGGTCAGTGGGCCGGTATCGGCCGGCGTGATCGGTGTCATGTCGTCGGCTAGGCGAATCGTGCAACTGTCCGTCTCGGGCACGGGCACCAGCCGCAACCGCAGGGGCTCGAAGGGCTCGGCGTCCCGCTGTTTCTCGCAGGTCAAGGTCAACAGGTCATCGGTCTTCGACAGCGCAAACACCGTGTCGCAACTGGCCCGCAGGTTGGTCGATCCCCGCTCGCGGCTCTCGCTGGCGTTGCTGTGATGCACCCACCAGACCGCCGCCCCGGTCTTCTCGCGGATGTAGTCGGAGTGTGCGACGACCACCGCGGTCTCGGCCTTGTTGTTCTCGTCACCCGACATGCACCGGGAGAGCGTATCGAACACGACTAGCCGCGGGCGCAAAGGCGTCACCAGTTCCACAAAGCGGATCACGCTGTCCGCGTCGGACAGGTTCACCACGCCCGGATACAGGTAGACGCCGACCGCCTTGTCGAGCGGCAAGCCGGCCGCCTGCTTTGCGGCCCGGATCCGCCCCTTCACCTTGGCGGCCTCGGTGAGCACGTAGACGACGGGGCCTGGCGTGATCACATCGGCATCGAGCCAAGGGATCCTGCTGGCGATCGCGAGACTGGCGCCGATGAAGATGAAGGACTTCCCCGCCCCGGACGGGCCGTAGATCATGCCGTGACTGCCTTCGACGATTCGGCCGGCGATCAGGTAGTCAGGCTCGGGGCGCGAGAGGATCGCCAGGTCGTCGATCAGTTCGACGGCTCGGGGCGCATTCACGCCGAGGCTGGCGCCCGTCTCGTACTTGCCGACGCTCTGCGCGATGCCGCGGACTTCCGCATCTGGCAGGGGCACCGCACAGCGCCGCCTGTTGGCTTCGAGTAACGCCCCGGTGATTTCCTCAGTGTCGAGACTGGCCCGCCGCAAACGGCCAGCCAGGGCCGTCAGGCCGGCATTCCGCTGGCCTTCGGGGATCGTGCCGGGACTCGCTGTGGTCTTCGCCTTCGGCTGTTCGGCTTCGAGCCACTCAGAGTCGAAGACCGGCAGATCATCGACCGCCGGCCACTCGCCGATCCGCTCGTAGGTAATGCCGCTGGCGTGCAGCGAGCCAGGAGCAACGACGAATCCGCCGTCGCCGCGCACGTCAATCAGGACGGCCGGATCGCCCGTGTCGATTCGCGCCTTGTTGGACACGGGCACGCCGGGATGCCGGTAGAACCAGTGTTCACCCTTGGCCGTGCGCGACCGCATCGCGGTTGCCGGCAGGTGCGCGCCCATCCACTCGAGCGCCTCGGAATTGTCGCCGTCGATCGCCACGACGCCGGAGATCGCGCCGGTCACGATCCCGATGTTGCGGCGCGTGCCGTTCCCAAACCGCTCGAACACCTGTTCGTCGGTCGCCCGCTCGGTCTGGTAGGCTTCCCACTTTACCGACGGGTGCTTACCGGGAGATCCGCAGGTTGGGTTGCCGCAGGAACACACGCCATCGATCGCGACGTGGACCGGGATCACGTTGAAGCCGCGCGCCCACAAGTCGGCCGCCTGGTGGAGCAAGTCGGGCTCTCCGTGTGTTACAATGGGATCAGAGTTCATCGGGTCCGCCTCTCACGCCTCGGCCAGCCCGCCGGGGCGTTTCGCTGTACGCGGGGTCATCGCCGGCCCGAGAGCCAGCGCAGCACCGTGTCACGCGACCAACACGGGCGGCCCGGCAGGGGGATCTTGGTCGGCAACCGACCCGCGCGATCGAGCCGTTCGATCGTGCGTACCTGCTTGCGGAGAACCGCGCAAAGATCGGCCTTGTAGAGAACGAGAGGCAGGTTGTTGGTGTCTGTGGCTGTCGTCATGCCACTAGGATGCGGCGTCCGACGACAGCGCGGCAGGGCTAAAATAGCGGCGACAGGGGGCTAAAATAAGGGTGGGCGCTACTGCGCCCCGTTTAGGTCGAGCGCGTTGAGTAGTCCCTTGGCGCGCGCGATGGCCTTTTTCACTGCATCGCGGGGTCGCGTATTCGCACTCAGCACGATCCCGTTCGTCGCGACGTATTCGCGCCCGATGGACTCGATCGTGTCTGCGGGACGCTTGACCTCGACGCGGTAGAACCACTCCACGTCGCGCAGGATGTACTCCCCGCCGCCTTTTGGTTTTCGGCTAGGTGGCAGCATCCCAGGGGTCAATTCGAGAAGGACACCGAGAGACGCCCCAGTGATCTCGGCAACGACGGTCGCCCCAAAGTCGTACAGCAGCAGGTCGGGGAGCCAGGTGTACGAGAGGTGCAAGTCGTCCCGGACCAGTCGCTGCATTAGGTCGCGGTCGCGGTCACGATCGGTCAGCAGCGCCCGCTTGAACGTGTCGAGGTCCGCGAACGTGCCGTGCAGCCCGTGAGCCATCCGCCAGGCGGCATACGCGCTTTGCACCCGCGGATCGCCGCCGAGCACCCACACCAGGCTCTCGGCCGCGCGCGCCATGCGGTCCGCTTGGCCCTCGGTTGAGAAGATCGGATCGTCGGCCATGCCTCTGCCCTCGAGGCGCCCGAAAGGGAATCGGCGGCAGCCGGCCGGGCGAGCCGGTTTGTCGGGAGCTACCCTAGCCGCCGAAGAGAGTCTACACGAACGCCGCCCGCCTTCAAGGTTGCCACACTTGGTTGTCACACCGCGGAAACATTGGCCGAAACGGCCCATCCGCGCGGCTCATAACCCAAAGGTCGCAGGTTCAAATCCTGCCCCCGCAACCAACGCTATTTGCAGGGGTGACGGCAAGGCCGTCACCCCTTTCGTGTCTCTGCGGTTGCGGGGCCAGGATTTGAACGCCTCCTTGCCGGCAACCACGGCGCCCTCGTCCCTCGACCGTGCTCGGGACGACCCTGAGCCAGTCGAAGGGGCGGCGCCGCGTTGCCTGGCTGCCCCCCCCAACCGAACCAGATTGCTGCGAGATCTCGTCGGTTTCCAGCGACTGGGCCGCGCCCAGCATCGCCGCCAGATTTCCCTTCAATTCGATGTGCAGCGTCCCGACCACCGGCGTGAGCACGATCTCGTCGATCAGTCCTCGAAGCGTCTCTGCGGCCTCCGGGCGGCTGTCCGGGTGCTCGAGGGCCTGCGCCAGACTCGTGACCTTCTGCCGGTAGAGGTCGGCCATGGAGGGGTGAAGGAGGGGCGGCGCCTGGCCGGCAGCCTCGAGCTGACGGGCCAGTTCCTCCCGGCGGGCGGCGATCGCGATCAACTCGTCCTTGACCTATGAGCCGGGCACCCCCTCCATGATCGACTCGACGAGCTTGGCTCGCCGGGCTTCAAGGCGCTCGGCCTTGCGCAGGAGGTTCTCCTGAAGCGCCTTCAGCACGCGCTGCTCCACCTCGTCGCGGCGGATGGTCAGGCGGTTGGTACAAGTGCCCTGAGCCGACGCGCCGAAGCAGCCAAGGCGGTTGCGGGCCAGGGTGATGAACCCGGCCCCGCACTCGCCGCAGCGGGTCAGGCTCGAGAAGACATAGCGAGGCCGCCGGAGGCGACTCAAGGCAGCGCCAGCAGGCTGTGACAGCTTTCTTCGCGTTCGTTCCTGCCGTTCCTTCACGGCCGCCCACAACTCGTCGGCCACGATCCGCAGGCTCGGGACGTCCACCGTCACCCACTCGCACCGCGGGTTCGGTCGCGAGACGCGTCGGCCCGTGTCGGGATTCTTGATGTAGCAAAGGCGGTTCCAGACGAGGCGGCCGACGTAGAGCTCGTTGTTCAGGATGCCGGTGCCGCGCGCGTGGTGCCCGTGGATCGTCGATGGGCTCCACTTGCTGCCAAACGGTCCCGGGACGCCTTCGCGGTTCAACCGCCGGGCGATTTCCTTCGGCGAGACACCGGACACGAACTCCCGGAGGATCCGCAGGACGATGGTCGCTTCGGCATGCTCGATCTCGCGCTCGCCCGTCGTCAGCGTGCCGCCGTCGAGCGATCTGACGACGCGGTAGCCGTAGCAGAGCCCGCCGCCCGACTTCCCCGCTTCAATCCGCCCGCGAAGGCCCCGACGCGTCTTGTCCGCCAGGTCCTTCAGGAACAGCGCGTTCATCGTCCCCTTGAAGCCGACGTGGAGGTGGCCCACTTCCCCTTCAGCGAGGGTGACAATCCGAACGCCGACGAACGTCAGGCGCTTGAACAGGCCGGCTGTGTCTTCCTGGTCTCGGCTGAATCGGTCCAGCGATTCGGCGAGCACGATGTCGAAGTCGTGCCGGAGCGCGTCCCGCATCAGCGACTGGAACCCCGGGCGCAAGAGCGTGGCCCCGGAAATGGCATGGTCCGAGTACTCGCGTATGACCGACCACGCCTCGCGGTCCGCCAGAAGGCGACAGAGCCGGAGTTGATCGGCAATGGACGCGTCACGCTGGTTGTCCGAAGAGTATCGAGCGTAGAGAGCCACTCTCATCACTGGTCCCCTGCGGAGCGGGCATTGGTGCCGGCGTTCATATCCCGCTCGAAGCATTCGCGTGCCGCCTGGCGCGCGAGCAGTCGCGCGAGCGCGCGGAAGTGTTCGTCCACGTGGTCAGCATGTGCGCGCGTGGCGGCCCTCGCCCTTGTCGGTCGCCGTCCTCGATTGGATCGTCTCGGTGCGGCCATGATACCCCTGCCCGATGGACGCGTCGACGTGATCGGTGCGGAGCCAGTTGTGAAGGATTGGGCGGCACTTGGTGCGGCACCGTGGAGGCGGGCGGCTCAGGGGTCATGTGACGGCTGCAGCTCGCCGGCGAGAACGAGAGCGGTTGCCGTGTGGCAAACCGCCGGCGCGGGCCTTCGCCCCGCCTGAAACGTCACAGCGAGCGAGACGTTGCGCTCGCGGACGGTCGGCCGCTCAGTGGCGCCAGAGCGCCAAGCGGCCGGACGACTACCGTTTGAACTGGACGAGGTGTGCGGGACTGCGCCTTGGGACGACGCCCCGTACGCTTCGCGTCTGGCGACGCGAAGGAAGCTGCGACTGCGCAGCCGAGGACCGATGATCTGAAGATAGGCCCCACGAGGCGCATCGTCAACCTGGACCGCTCGCATGGCGCTATGGACGACAGTCGCCCGGGCCGGCATAAGCGCCAAGAAACGCCCAACGGACCGGGCAGTCAAGGCCGAGAGCGCCTTGACGACCGGAACGGTGGGCGTAGATTCGGCCGTTGCCGGGCCGGCGCACGACCATGGAATCGAGACGGTCTTGCGCGTCCCCCTGCATCGACCGTTGGGGCGTGTCACGCGGACGGTTTGACGCAGCCTTCGAGCCTGCGTTGCTCGAGTGCTCGAGCCAGCTTACGACGCCGGATCGCCCCCTGCCATCCGTGACGATCACGCGGGTGTTGTTGGGCGCGAAGCCGACTTGCACACGTCGGCGACAATCGCCTGCCGTTCACGCTCGTGATCGTCGCCGGATCCCAACTCAGCTCGACCTCGCGCTACCGTGGCCCAACAACCCTGAGCCACCGATGTTCGACGAGTGCGCCAGCATGACACCGACACGCGGGCGTGAGCGACCCCCGGGGCGCGGTCGGGACGGCCGCGCGCCTGGAAGGTGGGGTCGCTCACGCCCGCTCTCCTCTCTCTTGATCCACCGCAGCGCCGGTCTTGCGGCGGCGAAAGACGCCGCCTTTACGCTGTAACTCCTTGCCGAGCGCGCATGGTAATCGACGCCGACACGGGGGACAACTGCGTCTCGGGATGTTGTCCCCCTGCTGTTCCCCCTGGCACGCGCTTCATGCCGTCCCGATGAGTTCGTCCAGGTGCATGTACGATCCGGTCACCCGATCGCATTGGAGGACGGCCTCGCCCCGTTCCACCTTGTCCGCCAAGACCGCGGAAACCGTCGGCCAGATGGCCGAGTCACCATCCCGGCGCCAGGCACGGTACAGGCATCGGAACCGAGGCGCGCGAAAGCGTCGTTCGGCCTCTCGAAGCCTTGGCTCGCTCGACGCGCCGCCACTCTCTGCCAGCCGTCGCCGCTCCCGAAACAACCACGCCAGCTCCTCGCTCTGGGACAGACTGATGGGCATGGCGAGCTGCTCGTAGAAGGCTCGCTCATATGCCGGTCGCTCCGCCCACAACGCACGCGGGAAGAGGGCTCGGACCTGCCAATGGTAGAGCGCGCGGAACAGTTCCGCGTGGCGATCCAGGAAGGCGCGGAAGTCGACCTGGCTGGACCGCGTGACGAGATACAGGAAGACCTCGGGGCGGCCGTTCCGGTGGACGCCGACCGGCATTTTGTCGGGAAAGGGGCGAACGACCTTCGGCTCGCCGAAGGCGAGATGAGGCAGTTCGTCGGAACGCAGCCGAGAGGCAGCGGCGGTGAAGTACGACACCTTGTCGTCGGCGGCGCCGAGCCAGGTGAGCTCCGACTCGGCCAGGAGGGCGTCGAGCAGCATCAACCGTTCGATGGCGGCAGCGCAGGTCATCGGTTTTCGATTCCGGTTGTCAGGCTCACCGATGGCGCGATACAGGGTCTTGCAGTGCACATGGTAGAAGCGCCCGCGGTGGAGGGCGCCGGTGTCGGTAGCCGTTGCATGCCGACGGATCACCAGCTTCTCGAAGAAGTCGTGCGTCTTCTGGCCATAGGCAATACCGGCGAACTTGCAGTACTGGCGCTCGACGCAGACGCCGCCGTGGAGCATCACCGTCGCGAGGAACCGTGCCTGGCGTTCCGTGTAGCCAAACCTCACGATGGCCGCCTCTCGCTGTCCCGGCGCGGCGATCCAGGCGGGTCTCTGATAGACGTTGGGGGAGAGGTTGCTGTTGAGAGTCGCGGACATCGTCGCCTCCTCTCGAGTGGTGCTTGCGGGTTGCAGGGGGTGCGCGGCAAGCTCCGGCGGATGTTCGCGGGTAGCGGGCCGGGAACCGGAGGGCTCCATTCGGAGAGCACCTGGCGGTGTGATGGACCGTCGAAGCCCTTGGGGGCGACGACGGTAGTCCTCAGCAGGCCGGGCGGCGTGCTGGTGACGATGCACTCTGCTCTTATGTAAGCGAGTTTGCCGCCCAGCGCAAGCTCAACCGTCGAGTTGGACGTCTATACGCACTTTGCGTATACTTAACGGGTGGAGTTCATCGAAGCGCCGCTGTTCACGCAGCTCGTCGCCGACCACCTCGGCGACGACGACTATCGGGAGCTCCAACGCCAACTTGCGCAAGATCCCGAGGCGGGAGAGGTGATCCCAGGGACCGGCGGATTCCGGAAGGTGCGATGGCGGGACACTCGCCGCGGCAAGGGAAAGCGCGGCGGGCTCCGCGTGATCTACTACTACTTCGCGACGGACCGTCAGATCTGGCTGATTACCATCTACGACAAGAACGAGGTTCAAGACTTGAGCCCCGGGGAGAAGCGTGCCCTCAAGGCAGCTATTGCAGCGGAAACCCGCCAGCGGACTCGCCGGTCGGGGAGGAGATAGTCCATGGCCAAGACGAAGCCAGCGAAGGCGCCCCGGCGCCGGAGACTGTTCGACGAGATGATGGCGGGCGTTCGCGCGATGCGCGAGCACCGTGGTGGTCGATTGACGCTGCGCACGCACAAAGTGGAGCCGATCACCTTGCCCCCGGTGGATGCCGATTTCGTCCGCGAGACGCGGGAAGGGTTGCGGATGTCGCGCCAAGTGTTCGCGTTCAAGATCGGAGTCAACCCGAGGACGCTGGAGCGGTGGGAACAGGGGCGGAGCAAACCCAACGAACAGGCGGTTGCTCTAATGTGGCTGATCAGGAAGTTCCCGGATACCCTCGATCGGCTTGAATCCCTGAGTTTGACGGCTTGAAGTGCTTGTGCACGCCTCACCGTCGCCGGCCGAAGCCGCAACGAGGAAGCTCATGAGAAAGGATGACCTTTCAAGGGTGATGATGGCGATCTCGGCGATCCGCAGGCTCGCGACGTCCACCGTCAATGATCTGGCCGGACGCCGGGGCAAGCGACTGATTCAGCGGAATTAGCGTCCTGGCTTTCGGAAATGGAGGGGCGCCATGTCTCCGGCCTGCACGAAAGCTCTACCGTTTGGGCCGACACGCGGATTCACGGCACGACGAAGCGCCAGGTCGCGGCAATGTTCGCGGTGCACCTCGGCAAGACGTGTCGCTGGCGGTTCGCGTGCCGTTCGCAACCGCGCAAGAGCCGAGCAGGTCCGCGGCACGGCGGCGCTCGCCGCTCGACAGGCCGGGCTCGCGAGTCTCGGCACGAGCCCCGGTCGCTGCGGTCAGATCATCGGCTGCCAATCGGAACCGCGCGGCACCTCGTGAACGTGCCGCTGTTCTCGACGAACGTCCAATCGCGCAAGTCCGTGCGCTGCTTCAGTGCGGATGGAAGCCAGAGTCCCGTCGCACGGTCGAGCGCGTAGGTGACGGTCATCTCGTCGATCGGACCCGATTTCGCGATCCTGATCACACTCCTGAGAACCTGGCCGCTGGCGGGGTCGACCCAGAGCGAACCGTTGATTGGCGCGGTCAGGAGCGCGGGCATTGCCGTCTCGCGGAACTGGACTTCCCACGTGTTCGCCCCGTTGATCCGCCGTTCACCGGCCTTCGTGAAGACGAAACGCGGTTGGTTGGTCGGGTACAGCAACACGGCGGCAAGCCGCGGGAGCGGCGCCGACCAGATCACCGGGACGTCGGGCGCATAGCCGACCCTCCACGACTTGCTCGGCCCGGCTGGCTGCAGCCGCCCGGCCGAGACGATCTGCCGCACCTCTTCCCACGGGGCATTGGTGGCCTTCGCGTCGAGGGCCGACGGCGATACGCTCAGCGTCGCGGCGATCGTTCTGGTCGCCACGGGGGCGGGGTCGTCAACGCCACTCCCGCCCATGAACAGCGGCCTCTTGAGGATCGTCAGGCGGTCGCTTTCCTCGCAGACGATGCGCCGGTCCGGGACGGCGAACGCGCGGGCGGCTTCTCCCGCACGCGCGAGCACGTCGTTCAGCGTGAGCGCGGCAGGAGCGTCCGACGGCAGCAGCACGAGCTTCACGGAAAACGACCGGATCACGCGGTCGTCGTCAACCCTGCTGGAAATCGGCAGCCGTGCCTTGAGGCCGGCGGCCGCGACGATGGCCTGCACGGCTTCCATCGGAGGACGGCCACTCACGTCGATGCTGATTGGAATCTTCGCTTCGGGCCCGTCGACCCTGAAGTCGAAGCCAGGGCCCGCGGCTCGGGACACGGCGTCGAGCACGGTGCCGAGCGGCTGACGGTCGAAGCGCAGCCCTGAAGGCAGCGGCTTCGCGAGCGCGGCGCGCACGAAATCCGAGTTGCCGACGACGCCCCCGATTGGCGAGCCTGGCGACGGGGTCACGATCAACTGGCGGCCGTCGAACGTCCACCGGCACCCGATGCTCTCGCAGACCGCATCGAGGGCCAGCTTCACGGTGACCCGATCGAGGTGGATGGTGACGTTCTGGTTCACCGTGGGATCGACCTTCAACGAGCACTTGATCGCTTCGGTCACCATCCGGAAGACGGACTCCGGCGCGGTGGCGTTGAAGTCGAGCGAGATGCGGCGCGCGAGTTCGGACTGGCCGGACAGCACGGCCAGCGCGAGAACGCACGCGCAGGACGTCAGCAGCATCCTGGTGCGACTGGTCTCCATCGCGCACTTCATTGCGCACCTCCTTCGAGCACGACGCGCCCGGTGCCGGCAGGCGCCTTCACGGCCGTCCTGGCGGCGTTGACGTTGCCCGCCCATGCGGAGCCGTCCGGCAGCTGAATCACCATGACGCTGCCATCGCTCACGCCACTCACCGCCTCTTCGCTCGCAACGGTAGCGGCGGATGTTCGATCCGGAGCGGACGTTCGAGCCGCGACCGGACCTGGCGTGAACCGGGCGACAGTCCTGATGACTGGAGCACGTCCGGCAACGAAGCCGCCAACAATCAACGCCGCCACGCCAATCGCGACGAGCAGCGGTGGTGCCGCCGCAGAGGCCGGCTGTCTCGCCATGTCGAAAGCCGACGCCGTGACACGGTCGACGGTCGGCTGATCGGGTTCGAGCCACTCCTGCAGGTGCCTGTCGAATTCGTCGTCAGAGTGCTGCATCACGCGCCTCACAACGTGTCGTCCACCGCGCGGTTCGCGCTGCTGGCTTGTCCGTCCTGGCGGCCCAGGAGCGCGGACAGCCGTTGCCGCGCCCGGCTCAATCGCATCCGAAACGCCGTCGTCGTGATTCCGAGCGCGGCCGCTGCCTGTTCGGACGGCAGGCCGGCCGCGGCCACCAGCCACAGCGCCTCGCGGTCGCGGCGGGGCAGCCGTCCGATCTCGCGCAACGTGCGCTCGCACTCGCGCCTGGCGAGCATTTGCGTCTCGGGATTCGGCCGTTCGTCGGCATGGCCGGCGAGCAGGTCGAGCGGAGCTCGAAGGCGGCGAGCGGCCGTCACGCGCCAGGCACGCCGCCGGGCGATGGCGAAGACGAACGCTTCCGGGCAGGAAGGCGCGCCCTGCCGATGCCAATGGCGGATCAGCGCCGTCAGGGTCTCCTGGGCGATCTCTTCGGCAGCCGCCGCGTCCCGCGTTCGAGCGGTGCAGTAGCGAAGGAGTCGGGGCGCCAGGTCCGCGACGGCCGCGTCAAGGGTCACGGACTTAGGGTACCCGAAGCGGCCCGCGTGTAACAGGGGCCGGAATTCCCGACCGGTCTCGGCGAGTCCGGTGAGTCGCAGCGTTGTCAGGCACCGAGCGCCGGCGTCGCCATTCCCTACCTGATCGCGTTCCGCAGGTCGGTCACGTGCCGATGCTCGACGTCGAGCCGGTGGCTCCGCTGCAGGAGCCGCGCCGGAATCGAGGCGACGATGTTCGCAGGCCCTCCGCGCTTCACAGGACGACCATTTCGAGATAGGGCTGCATGACGCGCTGGACGCGAAGTCGCTTCGCGACCCGGTTGAGGTGGTTGAGGTCGAGACGCTTGGCCCGCCACGACTCGGAAAGCGCCTCGAGGGCGACGTCGAGGCCGACTGTATTTCTGAACCGGAAGCAGTCCGCAACCGTTCGGGCGACACCGTAGACTCTTGTGCCGTGCCCTTCGATGCGATGGACTTCGACGCCAATGTCGAACAGGGCGGGCGAGATGTTGATCACGCGAATGGGCGGAGCGTCCAGCCGAGGCACACGAGTTCCGCGTGGAACGGCAATCCAGACCTGATGCGGAAGCTGAGCGCCGATCCCGTGAAAGCGGAGAGCCGAGAGCAGGCAGATCACGGATCCTCGAACGGCGTTGGTTGCGATCGCGAGGTCGTGGTGCTCAGACGACACGGGGGCCCCAGGTCGTTGATAGCGCCCCGGACCGAGCCTTTCCAGCTCGCCCGCCCTGGTCAGCCGGGTCAGCTCCCCGGTGTGGATTCCCAGCTCAGCTACATCCCGCGTCCGCACAAGGGACCCTGACCTGGCGAGTTTCAGCAGTCGGGCGCTGGCGGTACCGTGGGGGTGCGGCTTTTTGTTTACACTCATTTACGACTGTAATCATATCACCGCAAGCTCGGCGATGCCACCTTTGCTGCCATTTCGCCTTCCCTGGTCCCCCCAGCAACCGACCGGACGAGCTCGTCCGGCGTCTTAGAGACGGACAGACACTGACTCTCGCGCCCGGCGCTCCCTCGATCAGGTGATGCCCACGTGCCCCCCGCAGCACGGCGGCGATGGGATGGCGGTCCCGCGCCAGCCACAGGAGGTAGCTTGGTGAACAGGGCATTGAACCGCTGGCTACGGCCTTTGGGGACCTCGATGAAGCTCTTTTGTCGGGTCGGTGCCCGCGAGGCGGCCGTCATCGGATCGGTTCTGGGCTGCATCATGGCGATGGCATCCGCAGTCGACTTGGTGTGGTTACGTCCCTTGCCGTTTCCTGACGCGGACCGCCTTGTCAGACTTTCCGAATCGAAGGCTGGCGACCCGCAGCGCTACGAAACAACCTGGGGGAACTTCCGAGAGTGGAACTCGGACCGACTGATGTTGGTCGGCATCGGTGCGTACATGCCAGCTGACCCGGTGCTCTCCACTACCGGCGAACCGCAGTCGTTTACGATCGTGCGGATCACTCCCTCGTTGCTGTCGACGCTCGCCACCGAGCCAATCCGCGGGCGGAGCCTCGTCGAGAGCGACGGCCGGGACGGGTCCCACGGGGTGATGTTGACCGACCGGGCATGGACTCGAGCATTCGGGCGTCGGGAAGATGTGATCAATACGACGATCATTCTCGACGGAGTCGTCTGCAGCGTGGTGGGCATAGCGGCGCCCGAGGTTGGCGCGCTGATCCGGGCAGACATCCTGACGCCGCTCACCGCCCCGCAGGAGGGCCGGGGAGACCGGATTGTCCGCGTTGTCGGAAGGCTCAGGAAGGGCGCGACACCGGAGGCCACTGCGCGCGCGCTGAGTCAGCAGGTGAAGGCGCTCGAGGTTGAGCACCGGGAGAACCAAGGGTTCAACGGGGGTGTCGTCGTCTCATTGGGGGAAGCGTTGGTCGGCGATCTGCGACGGCCCGCGCTGGGGCTTGGCGTACTTGCGGCATTCCTGCTTCTCGTGATGGGCGTAAATGTCTTGGGACTGCGCCTGGCCAACAGCGAACGTCGACTAAGGGACATGGCGATTCGGAAGGTGCTGGGAGCTAGTATGCCGCGGCTGCTCCTGGATGCCGTCGCCGCCGCGGCATTGACGGCTTCCGTGGCGACGGGCATCGGAATGGCGGTGTGGTTCTGGCTCCTATCAGTTGCTCGTCAGTTGACCGCGAATTCCGTTCTGGCCGAGCGACTTCACCTCCGCCCTTCGCTCGTCGTGGTCGGCGCCTGCGCGGCGTTCATCATGGTTGTAGCGGGCGAGGCCTATCCAGTGTTCCTCGGCTTGCGTCGAAATCTGCGCGCCGGACTGGCTGATGGCGGTTGGACGAGTGCCGGAGTTCCGGGGCGTCAGAGGCTCCGGGCCGGACTGGTGGTGATGCAGACGGCAGTCGCGGTGGTATTCGCTGTGGTCGCGGTCACCTGCGTCGTCGATGCGTGGCGCCTAACCAACGTCGACTACGGCTTCGACTTGGCAGACATCTGGTGCATGGACATCAAGACCATGCCGGGCCGAGAAGGGGCCATCGCGTCCCAAGGGCAGGAACTTTTGAGGATCATGGACGCTGTCGTATCTGTGCCCGGCGTGCAGTCCGTCGGGACGACAAATGACCTCCCTTTTACGCGTGAGGCGGGTAGCCTCCCGCTGAGAGTACGCGACTTGCCTCTCCCACCGGGCGAGCGGGTTGAGATCGAAATCGCGACGCCTGGTTACTTCGAGACCCTACGGCTACCTCTCCGACGCGGCCGGACGTTTACCCGAGCTGATGATCGGCGGGGCCCGCTGGTGGTTATCGTGAATCAGACGTTCGCCAAGCGGCACTGGCCTGGCGCGAATGCAGTTGGGCGCGCCGTCGCGATTTCTTCGAGCCCGTGGTTCACAGTCGTCGGCGTCGTCGGTGACATTCGTCCCGTGGTCAAGGGAGAGGATGCGCATCCCAAGTTGTATCTGAGCGCCCTTCAGGGGGCGGGAAGCGGCCAGTCGACGATTGTGATCCGCAATCGAGCGGGAGTGGCCATCAGCGGCAATGAAGCGCTTTCGCGGGTTCGAACCGTGAACCCCTCTCTCGCCGTCGGTCCTCTGCTGCCAATGTCGTCGCGGCTGGCCGAGTTCGAACGGCCACGAGTCTTCGCAGCAACCTGCCTCGTCGTCCTCGCCATGGTCTCGACCATGCTCGCGCTCGTCGGAGTCTATTGCCTTGTCTGGGTAACCGTGGCGGCGCGGCAACGGGAACTTGCGATTCGACGGGCTCTCGGTGCCGACGAGAAGCGCCTTGTCATGACCCTGTACTCGCGTACCGCAGCGATGATTGCCTTGGGCGCAGTCATCGGCTTGTGGGGGGCGTTCGGAGCCCGACGGGTCTATGAAGCTGTTCTGGGTGCCGCTGGGGGCGTCCCACAGGCGGCCGGCGTGGCCGCACTCATCAGCCTGGTGGTCCTCCTGTTGGCGGCAGCGCTCGCGCCAGTCCGCCGGGCCGTCGCACACCCAATCATGCACACGCTCCGGCGAGAGTGAGCACGCGCCGTCCCGGTGCGACGGCTGCTGCCAACGAGCTGTTCACCTCCCTCCGGCGGCTCGGCTTCACGGAGGCTTGCCAGTACATCCCATAATTGGGATAATCACCTCGTGCGCCATGCCCTCGCTGCAGACGAAAAGCCGCTGCACTGGGTCGGGTCATCCAAACGTGACTTCCTGACGTTTCCCGACGGGGTCAAGGATGACATGGGCAATGCCCTTGGCATCGTGCAGTTCGGCGACACTGCACTGTCGGCGAAGCCGTGGAAGGGCCTCGGAGGGGGCGTGCTCGAACTGGTCGAGTCGCAGGAGGGCCGGGCCTACCGGGCCGTCTACACGGTTCGGTTTCCCGAGGCCGTCTACGTGTTGCACGCGTTTGAGAAGAAGTCGCCCTCGGGCGTTCGGACCGCCAGGACGGATATCGCGCTGGTGGCCCAGCGATTGAAGACGGCTCAGCAGGATTACGAGGGTCTTTATGGCAAGCCGAAACGCTGATCGCGACGACGAGGTCACCCACGGCACGAGAAACGTCTTCGCAGACCTGGGCTATGCCGATGCAGCCGAGCGCCAGGCCAAGTTGCGGTTGGCCTTCGCGCTCAATCGAGTGCTGGAACAGCGCACGCTGACCCAGGCGGAAGCCGCGAAGCTTCTGGGCGTCACGCAACCGAAGGTGTCGGCCCTTCGGAACTACAAGATCGCCGGTTTCTCGGTCGAACGGCTGATGACCTTGCTGACCGCGCTCGACCAGGACGTGCGGATCGTGATCAGCCGGAAGCCCCGCTCCCGGCGTTCCGCTCGCATCAGCGTGGTGGCGGCCTGAACACTGACCGTCTGGCCTCTCACGCCGCCCCTTTCCACAAGGGACACCAGCGTCCGTTGCGTCCCCCCGCAACCACATAAGGGCCGCTCGGTAAACCCGAGCGGCCTTTGCCATGTACGGGGCAGGATTTGAACCGCTTGGCTGGTCGGCAGCCACGGCGCCTGGAGCCTCATGCGGTGCCGCGTTACCTCGCCTGCCTCGTCGCCGACGCCGAGGTCGACGTGGAAGGTGACAAATGTGCGGCCATCGAGACGCGCATCCACTGGAAATCGGGCGCCGCCTTCCGGAGCCCGGTCGAGCGTCGCCATCGCCTCGCCGACGATAAACGAGAAGAAGTCGGGAAGGCGAAGCCAGCGGCGATGATCGGCCCTGTGCCTGAACGCTGCCGTGCCTGGGCGGGGCGGCTCCTGCGGACAGCGCCAACGCTGACAACGGGCATTCCGTTAACTCGCGGAGCGGAGACCCCGTTTATGGGGTCTTCGCCGTTTTCAGTGCACTGATTCCACAGGGTCCAGGTGAAGGAAGCGACTCAGATCACGTGCGGTTCGGATCGGTCGCGCCGTCGCCCATT
>Ga0209638_1000019_pt1 | contig 111080 bp, 118 predicted proteins | sample BarGraNGADG00211_FD_184490 | JGI IMG/M metagenome (GOLD analysis project Ga0209638, IMG submission 184490) | Arctic peat soil microbial communities from Barrow, Alaska - Barrow Graham LP Ref core NGADG0002-211 (SPAdes) (version 2) | ecosystem: Environmental > Terrestrial > Soil > Wetlands >... | reverse complement strand
TTGCCAGAGCCATTCAGGAGGGCGGCTCGGATCTCTAGCTGGCTCTCCAACGTCGCGGCTCGTTGACCCTTTAGGCCACTCCGCGTAAGGCAACAATCACCGAATCAGGCAGGACGATCCGGGGCGTGGGAGTGAGCGGTTCAAATCCTCTCGCCCCGACCAACTCCTTTCGTCGGACGTAACGCCTCGATGAGACGGAATTGAGTGCCCGATAAGCGTTCGTTCGTAGTCTCGCTGGGTGCGCGGCAGGAAGACGATCGCGACCACGGCGCTCGAGTTCATCGAGTCGCATGGCCCCCAATCGCTCTCGGCCTTGGTTGACGAGATCGTCGCGGCGGGGCTCACAAATGCGCGCCGGCCCGACCTATCCGTTTCGGGAGCAATCGCGAACGACCCGCGCTTCGTAGCGGGGCGGGACGAGCGTTGGTACTCCTTTGGCGCCCAGCTCTCGGGGGCGATTCTCGTTCGAAGCTTGAGGGCATTCGAGAGACGTTATGAACTCATCGTCCTCGGATCCGCCGACTCCCTCGTTTCTCGGCTCTTGCGTGCGGGTGCAGCCGTGCACGCCCCCGGCGGGTCGGCCGTGTTCACCAGCTACGTCCAGTCCATCTTCGATCTGCCTTACGACCGGACCGATAGCGTCGACTCGTACGCGATGTTCGACGGAGGCTCGGCATCACCTGCCGAAGGCGAACAGGACATCAACTTCCTGGATGCGCATCGATGGGACCAGGTTCTAGTGTCTGCGCCTGGCTGGCTCGATGCGGTGGGCGACAACGACTATCTCGCTCTGTGCGTCCGCGGCGAGTCGCTCGAGTTCTCCGGCGTCCGCCGTGATGCGATTGAGTCACGACACGTGGATGAGGCCACGGCATTTGTTCTCGCGTTCGTCCGTAGTTCCTGGAATGGCGAAGCTCCGGTTGCCGTCGACGATCTCCTCACGGCTCTCCTCACCGAACGGCCCGATCTGCTTCGGCGCGCGTTGCCGCCTCTTGAGGTTCTGGTCGCACGGGCTGGCATGGCGCTGACGAGCTCAAGCATCGATCCGACAAGCCGCGTGGTCCTGATCGACGACGCCATTGCGGCTCGAGGAAATGACCATTATTATGACCATGTGGTCACGAGAATGACGGCGACCGACGCAAAGGCCCGCCTTTTGGCGCTCCTGGATCGAGTCTCGAGCGGCGAAGAGATCGAGATAACGCGCCATGGACGGACCGTCGCGCGGCTCGTTCCTGCAGCGGGATCGAGTGCGCTGCGCGGGAGCCTCTCCGGCGTCGCGACGACAGCGGCTGATGACATCGACGTCTTCTCGGCCGGCTTCGAATGGGAGGCGATTTGAGCTCGGTACTCCTCGATACTCACGTCCTCCATTGGTGGTCGGCGGAGCCCGAGCGCGTCAGCCGTGCGGCATCGGAGGTCATTGCCTCGGCCGACGAGCTCGTCGTTGCCGACGTGTCGTGGTTCGAGCTTGCGCTTCTCGCCACGCGCGGCCGGATCGCGGTCTCCGTCCCAGTCCTGAGCTGGCTCGAGCGGCTGTCGCGGATGGTTCGAAGCGCACCAGTCACGCCGCAGATCGCCGCGACGGCAGCCGGGCTTCCGCAGAGCTTTCCGGGCGATCCAGCCGATCGACTGATCTATGCAACAGCGATCGAAAACGGCTGGAAACTTGTGAGCAAAGATGAGTCGCTCCGGTCGTTTGGCTACCCAGGGTTGGAAGTCGTCTGGTAGACGAAAGCACACGCCGGATACGATCGCGGACGTGTCTGACGAAGCGCGCCTGGGACCGATCGGCTTTCGTATCTCCGCCACCCGCGGTGACGGGCTCGACTGGCAGCGGCTCGACAGGACATGGGCAATCGCGGGCGAGCGCGAGGTTTTCAGTGCCGGCTGGCTGAGCGACCACCTGTCCGACGCGAGCAGCGAGCGCGGGGGTGCGGCGTTCGAGGCCTTCACGACCGCAGCCGCGCTCGCTCACCGCGTGCCCGGGAAATGGATCGGTATCGCCGTCGCGGCCAACACCTTTCGGCATGCGGCGCTGCTGGCCAAAGAGGCGACGCGGCTCGACATCGTCACCGGCGGCCGCTTCATCCTTGGCCTCGGCGCCGGCTGGCACGTCGGCGAGCACGGGGCCTTCGGGATCGAGCTGCCGGCGCCGCCCGAGCGCTTCGACCGCTATGAATCTGCCCTGCGCGTGCTCAGCGCGCTTTTCTCGGAAGAGGCACGGACGTCGCCCGGCGTCACGCTCGCCGATCCGATCTTCCCGCTCGACCGGGCGACCAACGAGCCGCAGCCGGTTACGCCCACCGGTCCGCCGCTGTGGCTGGGCGGCCAGCGACGTCGGGGCATCGGGCTCATCGCGCGCTACGCCAGCGGCTGGCCACTGCCGGGCAACAGGGCCGGCGACGTTGCCTACTTCGTTGGCATGCGGGATCGCATCCTCGAAGCGCTCGAGTCTGCGGGTCGGGATCCGGCGCTGTTCACGTTCGCCGGCCAGGTCGACTGCGGGTCTACGGCCGCCGACCGGCGCGCAGCTCTCGAGACCGCGATCCGATTCCTGCGCGCCGGAGCACAACACGTGATCCTGGGCATCCCCGCCGCCGTCGCCCCGGACAGCTTGCCGGAAATGATTCGCGAGGTCGCCCAGCCGTTGCGCAAAGCAAGCCTGCCTCCGGGCTAAGGTCGACCCATGACGTCTGCAAAAGCTGCGACTAAGCGCTCACCTGGGCGGCGACAGTCAGGAGGATCGCCAGGGCCCCAAGCCCGGTCGCGAGATCGGCGCTGAGGCGGACCCGGCGGACGTCGCGCCTGAACTCGTCGTCGTCGCGTGTCAGGGGCAGCCCGCGTGCGACCCAATCGATGAGCACGCCAACCGCGACGAGAACTAGCACCACACCGTGCTTGACGAGCATGAGCGTCGCCCAGGTCGTGTCGAAGAAGTGGCCAAGGCCGCTGTAGTCAGGGTTGACGACGAGCAGGTACGAGCCCGTCACCACGAACAGCGCCACCGCGAGCAGGACCAGCGGCAGTGCCCGGCGCTCGACTCCGGCGAGAGCGTCGGCCAGGTCGCTGCCGTGCAGCGAGCGCTCCAAAGCCGGAATGACGATCCGCGCCAGCACGCCGTAATAGCCGACGGCCATGACCAGCGCGATCGTGTGCAGCCAGAGTGCCAGCAGGAGCAGCCAGTCCATCGTCGCCTCCCTTGTCGTCGAAGCGACGGTCGCGGTTGGCCGGGTCGGGGCACGCGTGCCAAACGTCGCGAATCGCACTCGACGCATGGCCCAAAGGCGCTCGGGCGGTAGCATCGGCGGCGCAATGGCTGATCGGAACTCGAGGCCGCGCCAGACACATTCGATCGAGGGCATCCAGCGTGACTTCCTCGAGCGCGACTACGTCACCGATCGATCGCTCGCGACGGCGGTCTTCCTGGCCCTCGAGCTCGAGCGCCCGCTATTGGTCGAGGGCGAGGCGGGGGTCGGCAAGACGGAGCTCGCGAAGGTCCTTGCGGCGTCGCTGGACACGAACCTGATCAGACTCCAGTGCTACGAGGGCCTCGACGTCAACACGGCCGTCTACGAGTGGAACTACCCCCGCCAGATGCTCGGCATCCGGCTACTCGAAGCTCGCGGCGAGGCCGATCGCGCGACCGCGCAGGGCATCTTCAGCGAGGAGTACCTGATCCGCCGGCCGCTCCTCCAGGCGCTCGAGGCGCCAGACGGTCGCGCGCCCGTGCTGCTGATCGACGAGATCGACCGCGCCGACGAGGAGTTCGAGGCGTACCTGCTTGAGATCCTGTCCGACTGGCAGGTGACCGTGCCCGAGATCGGCACGATCCGCGCGACTGTGCCGCCGACGGTGATCCTGACCTCGAACCGAACGCGCGAGGTGCACGACGCGCTCAAGCGGCGCTGCCTGTATCACTGGATCGACTACCCGACCCAGGAGAAGGAGCTGGCCATCGTCCTCGCGCGCCTGCCCGACGCGCCGGCTCAGCTCGCGCGCCAGGTCGTCGCCTTCGTCCACGCGCTTCGGTCGGCGACCTTGACCAAGGTGCCGGGCGTGGCCGAGACGCTCGACTGGGCCGCGGCGCTGATGGCTCTGGGCGCGCAGTCGCTCGAGGCGGGCATGGTCGACGAGACGCTCGGGGTCGTGCTCAAGTACGAGGAGGACATCCGCCTCGTCCGCGGCGCGCGAGTGGAGCAGCTGCTCGCCGAGGCGTCGGCCGCGACGTGACCCTCATCGCGCGCGCCGTCGGGTTCGGACGTGCGCTGCATGACGCGGGCATTGGCGCCGGTCCGGGCGCGACGACCCAGTTCTGCCGTGCACTGACCGTCGTCGACGTCGGTGACCGCGAGGAGGTCCGGAGCGCTGGGTTGGCCGTCTTCGTCCACGGCCACGAGGAGATCCCGATCTACGACGCGGTTTTCGACGCGTTCTGGCGGGCGCCCGAGCCGGCCGAGGTCGAGCAGCCACGGCCACCCAAGCTGGGCGCGGACCCCGACGCGCCGATGCCGGGCGACGCCGAGACGGCCGACCAGGCCGACCGGGCGACCGCCGACGAGCAGCAGGAGCTCAATCCAACCAGCGAGGCCTACAGCGCCTGGGAGCTGCTACGCAACCGGTCGTTCGACCGGATGACGGACGATGAGCTGCGCGATGCCGAGCGGCTCATCTCGTTGCTCGCGCCGCGCTTGGAACGGCGCCTCAGCCGGCGTTACCGGTTGCATGCCCACGGGCCACGCCTCGCCCCACGGCAGATGTTCCGGCGCAACCTTGCGAGCGGCGGCGATCCGGTCCAGTGGCTGTGGCGGCGGCGCGTCGACGAGCCGCGCCAGCTGGTCGTGCTGTGCGACATCAGCGGCTCGATGGAGCGCCACTCGCGGCTGCTTCTGCGCTTTGTCCAGGCGCTGGTGGCGACAAATCGCACGACGCGCACCGAGGCGTTCGTCTTTGGCACGCACCTGAGCCGCGTCACGCGTCAGCTGCGCACCCGCGACCGCGACGCCGCACTCGCCCAGGTCGCCGCTTCGGTCTCCGATTGGGGCGGCGGCACCCGCATCGGCGCCGCGCTGCACGAGTTCAACGGCCGCTGGGCGCGGCGCGTGCTGCGTTCGTCGAGCGTGGTGATCGTTGTCTCGGACGGCTGGGACCTTGGCGATCCGGAGCTGGTACGCGTCGAGACGGAGCGGCTACGGCGCAGCTGCCATCGCCTGATCTGGCTCAACCCGCTGGCGTCGACGCCCGGCTACAGGCCACTGACGGCCGGTATGGCCGCGGCGTATCCGTTCATCGACCATTTCGTGCCGGCAGGCTCGCTTGGCTCGCTTGAGCGGCTTGGCCAACTCCTCGCTAGCGTGTCGGCATGAAGGAGCTCCTGTCCACGCTCGAAGACTGGCAGCGCGACGGCGTTGCCGTGGGTCGTGCCGTGGTCCTGCGCACGTACGGTTCGGCGCCGCGCCTGCCCGGCTCGAACCTGCTGTATACAGAAGACGGGCGGATCGCAGGCTCGGTGTCTGGTGGTTGCGTGGAGGGCGCGGCGGCGCACGAGATCGACGAGGCGCGCCGCAGCGGTATGTCGAAGGTCGTCCATTACGGAATCAGCAACGAGGTGGCCTGGGGCGTCGGGCTCGCGTGCGGCGGAACGCTCGACGTGCTGGTCGAGCCAGAGGTGCCCCAAGAGGTCGCGTCGGCGGCCGCGGGATCCACAGGGACCGTGATCATCACGCCACTTCCTGCAACAGATGAGGGCGCACCACCCGCGGCGCGGCTCGTTTACGACGCGTCAAACGGACTGCGCGGCACGACCGCGGACGCGCAGGCAGATCAGGAGCTCGTCGGTGTCGCGCGCGATGCGCTGCTGCGCGGAACGTCGCGGACGGTCGACGTGGCCGGGCACGAGTACTTCCTCGAGGCTTTTCCGGTGCCGCCGCGGCTTGTCATCGTCGGCGCCGTCGAGATAGCTCGCGCGCTCGTAACGCTCGCGCGCGAGCTCGGCTTCACAACCGTCGTCGTCGATGGTCGCCCGGCGTTTGCGAGCCGAGAGCGTTTCCCCGACGCCGACGAGCTGGTGATCGGCTGGCCGGACGAGGAGGCGGACTCCATCGGCCTTGGACCGGACGACGCGGTGGTAGTGCTGAGCCACGATCCCAAGTTCGACGATCCGGCGCTCCGCGAGGCGCTGCGCCGCGGATGTCGCTACGTCGGCGCGATCGGCTCGCGCAAGACGCAGCAGGATCGGCGCGAGCATCTGCGTGCCGCGGGTGTACCGGATGAGGACCTGGAACGCATCCACGGCCCGATCGGCCTGGATCTGGGCGGCCGCGCGCCGGCCGAGACGGCGCTGGCGATCCTGGCCGAGGTGGTGGCCGCGCGTTACACGGCCAGCGGCAAGCCCCTTTCTAGAGCTCCTGGCGGCGGAAGCTGAGCCAGGCCAGCGCGAACGGCACGACGATGAACAGCAGCGTGCCTAGCAGCGGCTGCCACAGGTCCACCTGCACCGGCAGGCCCAAGGCAAGCTCGGCTGCCGGTCCGTTCAATGCCGTTGGCATGAACACGCCAATCGTCGGCAGTGCCGCGACGATGGCCGTGACGATCAGCGCGACGAAGCCAAACCCGGCTCCGCCGGCCGCGGAGCTGGTCAGCGTACTGCCCAGCAGCGTCAGCGCAGCGTAAGCGAGCAGCGTCAGCCACAGGAACACGGCCATGGCGACATATCCGCCCAGGCTCAGCGCCGCGTTGTCGAACAGGGCGACGGTGTAGATCCAGCCGAAGACGAAGGCGACAGCGACCGACACGCCCAGCGTGACCGAGATCGCGACGAGCTTGGCGAGCAGGAAGGCCAGCCGCGACGCCGGCTTGGTCAGGATCAACGCTGCCGTGCCGCGGTCCTTCTCGGTCGCGACCGAGCCCATTGCCAGGAGAATGGCCATGAGGATGCCGAACTGGCCCAGGTTCTTGAGCAGCTGGCCGATGGCATCGGCAGCGGTCGGCTCGGGCAGCACGATCTGGATGCCGCCCGTCGCCTGGCTGCCGAGCAGGTCGAGCAGCTCCTTCGTGTAGCGCGCCAGGACGGGCGACGAGATGCCGAAGAGCAGGAACACGATGGCCGCGACCGGCATGCGGTAGGTGCGCACCTGCTCGCGCAGCTCCCTGCCGAGCAGGACGCGGAAGCCGCTCATCGTCTGCCCCGCCCGTCGAGCCCGGTGACGGGGATCTCGGCCGTCGGCACGACTTCAAGTCCTGGTCGCGCGACGAGGCGCATGAAAACGTCTTCGAGCGACGGCCGTCCACGCTCGAAGCGCGCGACCGCGATGCCGGTCGCGGCGACGAGCGGCAGGAGCGCGCTGGCGGCTTCCGGCGGGTCGCTCACGAAGACGCGCGCCATGTCGGGCGTCAGGCTGATGTCGCTCACCCATGGCAGCGGCTTGATCACCGCGGCCAGGCGTTGCAGCGCGTCCGGCTGGTGCGGCTCTGGCTCGATCTCGTATACCGGCTGGGCGTAGCGGTCGAGCAGCTCGTCGATCGGCCCTTCGGCGACGAGATGGCCAACGTTGAGGATCGCCACCCGGTCGCAGACGCGCTCGACGTCGCTCAGGATGTGGGTGCACATGAACACGGTCACCGAGCCGCGCAGGCCGTCGATGAGGGCAAGGATGTCGCGCCGGCCCTCCGGGTCGAGTGAGCTGACCGGCTCGTCGAGGAAGAGCACGCTGGGCTGGTTGATGAGTGCCTGGCCGATGCCCAGGCGCTGGCGCATGCCACCCGAATAGCCACCGATCTTGCGCCGGCCGGCTTCGCTCAGGCCGACGAGATCGAGGATGTCGCCCACGCGCTGGCTGAGCTGATAGCCGCGCAGCCCGTTCAAACGTCCGACCAGCTCGAGCAGCTCGCGGCCGGTCATCCAGCCATAGAAGCGCGGGTCCTGGTCGAGATAGCCGATCTTGTGCGCCAGCTGCCCGTCGGCACCGTCGAGCTTGACGCCGGCCACGGACGCCGATCCGCCAGTGGCGCGGGCAAGGCCGGTCAGCAGGCGGAGCGTGGTCGTCTTGCCCGCGCCGTTCGGGCCCAGGAAGCCGAACACGCTGCCACTGGGCACGGCGAGGTCGAGTCCCTCCAGGGCGACGACCGATCCGTAGCGCTTGGAGAGGCCGCGCGTCTCTATCGCCGGCCCGGCTTGCTCCGCCAGGCGCGGCCAGCCGGCTACGAGGTTGGCCACAGAGCCGGTCGGCGGCGCGAGCGGCTCGGGCTGCTCGCCGCCGGCACCTTCATCGCGCCCGACGAAGAAGTAGAGCAGGGGGCCGATGATGTTGAGGAAGACGATCACGAGCGCCCAGAGCGCCTTGTTGCCGCCGCGTACGTGGCGCTCTTCGGGCAGCAGATCGACGATCGCGAGCAGGAGCAGACCAAGCTCGATCAGCGCCAGGGGCACGACGATGAGCAGGATCTGCGTGGTGCTCAAACTCAGGCTCCGAGCACCCGCGCAAGGTAGTCGTCGCCCAGCCGGCCTGCACCGAGCGCGGTTCGGTATGCCTCGATCGTCTGGCGGACGCCATCTGCGAGCGGCGTCAGCGGCTGCGCACCCAGCGCCGACTCCAGCGGCGCACCGTCGAAGCCTGCGGGCAGGGCCAGGACGCGCTCGTCGACAGTGATCCGGCCCGCCGCGGCGGGCTCCGCATCCTCGATGGCACTGACCACGTCGGCGACGGACGTTACCGGCCCGGGCAGGCTGAACACGTTTGCGCCGGCCAACTCTGACCGTGCCGCAGCGATGAAGGTTCGCGCGACGTCGTCGGCGAACTGGAATTGGTAGTCGCCGCCGTAGTCGATGCGGAACGGCCGGCCGGCCGCGGCCGCGATCATGGCCAGCGTCGGCTTCGACGTCGCGCCCTGGTCGCGGCCCGGGCCGTAGACCGAGTGCGGCCGCAGGCCGATGCTGGTAATGCCGCTCGACGCCCACCACACACGAGCGTCCTGCTCGTTGGCGACCTTGAACACGCCGTAGTGTGAGGTCGGCGCGAGCTCCGCGTCGGCGGGCAGGATCTGTTGCTCGTAGCGCGTCTTGGGCCCGTACACGGCCGCACTGCTGGCGTACACGACGCGGCCGATGCCGAGCCGCTGTGCGAGCTCGAACATGGTCGCCGTGCCCTGGACGTTGACGCGCGCGCCGGCGACGGGATCAGCGGCACAGAACGGAAGCTGCAGCGCGGCCAGGTGAATGATGTTTGTCAGCCGGCGCCCGCGAGCGGCCGGCTCGATCGCGGCCAGGTCGGTGACGTCGGCGATGACCAGATCGAGCGCCGCGACCTCTTCAGGCGACAGGAGCAGCTCGAGGCGATCGAGCCGGCCGCGCGACGCGACGATCGTGACAGGCACTCCCTCGCGTACCAGGTTGCGCACGACCCAGGCACCGATGCAGCCCGTGCCGCCGGTCACCAGGAACCGCTCGTCAGCCATAGCGCGGCCTCAGGCGACCTTCGTGTAGGCGACGATGTGCATGCCCGAGTGAAGAGCGTTCAGGTCGTGCTGAAGCGCCTGGTGAATCTCGCTCGTGCGCCACGCGGCGGCATTTTCGGCCGTGTCCCAGTGGAAGACCATCTGGTAGCGCGTCGGGTCGTCCGACTCGCGCAACAGGCTGCACTCCTGCAGGCCGGGCATCCCGAGCACCGGCGGCCGGTAGCGCTCGACGAAGAAGCGCTCGAAATCGGCCGACTTGGCCATTGGGACCTCGTAGCTCACGTGACGTTCGATCATCCGGTGGCTCCTCGATCGTCTCTGCACGCGTCGTGAAATGGTCTGACCAGTTGACGACTTTATCAGACCGACGCTAGCATCGCGAGTGGCGGCGACAGGATGGCCGCATGGAGAACTGGAGCTTGGCCGTCAGTACCGTCGACCCTTCAGCGGTGACCCAGCAGACGCCCTGGCCGCGCTTTGCGGTCATGGATCGCAGCACGCTGCCCGAGGAGATTGCCAGCCGCCTGCTCGAGCTGATCAGGGCCAAGTCGCTGCGCGCGGGCGATCGTCTTCCGGCAGAGCGCGAGCTCGCCGCGACGATGCACGTCAGCAGGCCGGTGCTGCGCGAGGCGCTGCGCGCACTCTCGATCATGAAGGTCGTCGACATCCGCCAGGGAGCCGGCACGTTCGTCACCGCGCTCGAGCCGCAGCAGCTCGTTTCGCATCTCGACTTCGTCTTCTCCAAGGACAGCGTGGCCCTGGCCCAGGTGCTCGAGACGCGCCGCGTGGTAGAGCTGGGCAACGTCCGTCTGGCGGCGCTGCGCATCAACCCGGCCCAGCTCGCGCGGCTGATGGCAATCGTCAAGGAGCTGCGCGCGGCGGTCGACGACGCCGATCGATTCAGCTCGCTCGACATCGATTTCCACGACGTCATCTGCGAGGCGGCCGACAACTTCCTCCTCGCCCAGTTCATGAGAATCATCGACACCCTGGCCAAGGCGAGCCGCGAACGCTCGGGAGCGGAACGCTCCTTCCGCCAGCATGTGCTGCGCGACCACGGGCGCATCCTGACCGGTCTGGCGGCGCGCGATCCGGCCACGGCCGTCGACGCGATGGCGGCCCACCTGGATCATGTCGAACGCGCGCTCGCGAAGGCCGACCGGCCGTGAACGTCCACGGCACGTATCTGTTTCACGCTGCGCGCGACCGCGTCTTCGAGGCGATCTGCGATCCGGAGACGCTGATGGCAGTCATACCGGGCTGCCGTGAAGTGCATCGCGAAGCCGACGGTGACTACCAGGGCAGCGTGGCACTTCGGCTGCCCGGCGCCGTTGGCACGTACCAGACCAGCGTCCGCCTGGTGGACGTGGTGGCGCCGGAGCGATCGGGCCTGGAGGGGCACGTCGACGGCGCGATGGGCTCGATCAGCGGGCGCGCCGACTTCGTTCTCGGCGAGGACGCACACGGCACGCGCATTGACTATCAGGGCAACGCTGTGATTCAAGGTCCCTTGGCTCGGCTGGACTCGCGCTTCGCCGAGCGATTTGCCGAGACGCTCATTGGCCAGGGACTCAAGGCACTCGATACTCGTCTCCAGACGGAGGTTTCCGCGTGACGATCGCCAACTACTACCGGCCGGAATCCGTGACGGAGGCGCTCGACATCCTCGCCGCACGCGGCGCCGACCTCCTCGTCATCGCCGGCGGCACGATCGCCATGCCGCTCATCAACGAGGGCATCTCGCTGCCGGCGGAGGTCATGGGCCTGCGCCGCGCGGGCCTCGACACGTTCGCCCGACACGGCGACGAGGTGATCATCGGCGCCACGCTGCCGATCACGCGGCTCGTCGCGCAGACGGATGTGCCACTGCTGCGCGCAGCGGCACTGCGGACCGCCAGCTGGTCGGTGCGCAACATGGCCACGGTCGGCGGAAACCTGTTCGCGCCGCCACCGGCCGGCGATGTCGCCACGGCCCTGCTCGCCCTTGGCGCCCGGGCCACCATCACCGGCCGTGCCGGAACGCGCGAGGTCGCGCTTGACGACTTCTGGACCGGCTTCATGACCACGGTCGTAGCGCCCGACGAGCTGCTCACTTCGATCACCGTGCCGGTCACGTCCGCGGCGACGAGCTTCATCAAGTTCGGCCGCAAGCGTGACAACACGCCTGCCGTGGTGACCGTGGCCGTGACGGCGAACCTCGACACGGGCATCGTCGGCGGGGCGCGGATCGCTCTCGGCGCTGCCGGTGCGCACGCGATCCGCGCGCACAACGCCGAGGCCGCGCTGAACGACCGGCCGCTGTCCGCGTCCGTGATCGCGGCCGCGGCTGACGCCGCGGCCGCGGAGTGCGAGCCGTTCACCGACGCGGTCGCCAGCGACGCGTACCGACGCCAGATGGTCAGGCTGTTCGTGGCTCGGGCATTGAGCCAGCTCGGCGCCTCCGTCCAGGGAAGGGAGGCGTAGCGTGGCCTCGGTCATCGTCAACTTCGAGGTCTCGGGGCGCGCGGTTGAGGTCATCGCCGCGCCGCTGACGACACTCCAGTCGGTGCTCAGAAATCAGCTCGGGCTGACCTCGGTCAAGGAAGGCTGCCGCCAGGGTGGCTGTGGCAGCTGCACGGTGCTCGTCGACGGTGAGCCGATGATGTCGTGCCTTCTGCCCGTCGAGGACGTTGCCGGCCGCAAGATCACAACGGTCGAGGCGTTGAGCACGCCGGAGCGGCTCGATCCCATCCAGCGCGCCTTCCTGGACAACAACGGCTACCAGTGCGGCTACTGCACGCCGGGCATGGAGATGATCGCCAAGGCGCTGCTCGAGCACAATCCCAATCCGACGCGCACAGAGATCGTCGACGCGCTTGCCGGCAACGTCTGCCGCTGCACCGGCTACCAGCCGATCATCGACGCCATCGCGGCCGCTGCCGGCGCCGGACAGGAGGGCGCCCGATGAGCGAACCGTTGAGCGTCGTCGGACAGTCCGTTGCGCGCAACGACGGCCTGGGCCACGTCACCGGCCGTGACCTGTACACGTTCGACCGGACGTTCCCGGGCATGCTCCACCTCAAGATCGTGCGCAGCCCGGTCCACCATGCCCGCCTTCGCGGCATCGACCTGTCCGCCGCACAGAAGGTGCCCGGCTTCATCCGCGCGCTGAGTGCCGCGGACGTGCCGCACAACGTCTACACCATCCTTGGCCTGATCGGCGTCGAGCCCGAGGAGGAGTTCCTGCTTCCGCCGGTCGGCGAGCGCGTCCGCTACAAGGGCGAGCCGATCATCGCCATCGCCGCCGAGACCGAGGCCGCTGCCATGGAGGCCGTGGCCAAGGTGCGGCTGGACCTGGAGGAGCTGCCCGCCGTCTTCGACATGGACGAGGCACTTGCGCCGGGCGCGCCGGTGGTCACCCACTGGGGCAACAACACCTTCATGTACGAGGGCCACAACTGCCGGCGCGTGCGCTACGGCGACGTCGAGCAGGGCTTCGCCCAGGCCGACCACATCATCGAGGGCGAGTACCGCACCAGCCCGATCGAGCACGCGCCGGTCGAGACAACCGGCTGCATCGCAGTGCCCGAGCCGAACGGCCGCTTCACGGTCTACACGAACACGCAGGCGCTCTACTTCAGCCTGGACAACACCTCGATCATCCTCAACGTCCCGGGCAACCAGCTCCATTTCATCGGCGGCATGGTCGGCGGCGGCTTCGGCGGCAAGGTCGACGTGATCGTCGAGCCGCTGGCCACGCTGGCGGCGATGAAGACGGGCCGGCCCGTGCGCTACGTCTACAGCCGATCCGAGGAGATGCAGGTTTCCTCGACGCGCAGCCCCGAGATCCTCCGCATCAAAGATGGCTTCATGTCCGACGGACGCATCGTCGCGCGCAAGGTGGTCGGCTTGATGGACTGCGGCGCGTACAGCCGCCAGACGCCGTACGCGGTCACCAAGTTCGCAGCGAACGCCTGTGGTCCATATGCGATCCCGAACGTCTGGATCGACGGCTACTGCGTCTTCACCAACCGCACGCCAACGAGCGCAATGCGCGGCTTCGGCATCACCATGGCCTCTTTCGCCCTGGAGGTCCAGATGGACAAGATCGCCGAGAAGCTGGGCATGGACCCGTGGACACTGCACTTCCGCAACGCCTATCACAACGGCGATATCAAGCCGCACCGCAAGGTGGTCGAGGACGCCACGCTGATCGAGACGATGCAGGCCGCGGCGAAGCTGGTCGGCCACGACCTTGCGCCCGAGCTGCAACGGATGACGTCGGCGCCGCGCTCGAATGAAGGAGGGCGCTAGCCATGGCCAAGCTCAGAGGCACGGGCTTCGCCGCGGTCAACTACCCGACCGGAATGAACCTCGGCGGCGACCCGTCGCAGGCGCTCGTCCATGCCACTACCAGTGGCTCGTTCAACGTCGTGCTTTCCGCCACTGACCTGGGCCAGGGCCTCAAGACGGTCATTGCCCAGATCGCGGCCGAGGCGCTCGGCGTCGACTACGACCAGATCGTGGTCGACACAGCCGACACGGACACCGGACCGCACGACATGGGCACTTTCGCCAGCCGCGCCACGCACCGCGTCGGCAATGCCGTCAAGATCGCCGCGCTCGAGGCGCGCAGGTCCGTGCTCGAATTGGCGGCGGAGGAGCTGGAGTGCTCGGTTGACGATCTCGTCACGGACGGCCACGGCCAGGTCATGGTCAAGGGCGTGCCGAGCAGTGCCAAGAGCATTGCCGACCTTGCCTCACGCGCCCAGTTCCAATACGGACGAACGATCGCCGGCCGTGGCGCCTGGATGAAGCCCAAGAGCCCGGTCGACCCCGAGACGGGCGCCATGGACCCCGATTCGACCGAGGCCCACGCGTGCACCATCGCCGAGGTGGAGGTCGACACGGACACGGGCGTGGTCAGCGTGCTCAGCATCCGCAGTGCCTACGAGGTCGGCCGCCAGGTCAACCCGGCGCTGGTGCACGGCCAGATCGTCGGCGGGGCGTGGATGGGCATGTCGCACGCGCTGTACGAGACGACCGAGCCGTATTACCCGATGCGCGACCACTCACCCAAGGATTTCGCCGAGTACCTGATGCCTGGTCCGGCGGAGCTGCCGCAGATCGACGCGGTGGTCCTCGAGGTGCCCTCGTCGAACGGCCCGTACGGCGTCAAGGGCGTCGGCGAGATGACCGCCAACTCGCCCATCCCGGCCATCGTTAATGCCGTCTACCACGCCTGTGGCGTGCGCGTCGACTCACTGCCCGTAACGCCTGAGAAGATCCTCGATGGCCTGCGTGACAAGGCCTCTGCCGGAGGTGCCAGCTGATGGGCCAGATCACGACGTGGGACGAGTTCCCGACTGTCGAATACGTCAAGGGCGTGTTCCGTCAGACCGTGTCGGGCGAGAAGGTGATGATGACGCGCATCGTCTACCGCGAAGGCGTGATCATCCCCGAGCACTCACACGAAGCCGAGCAGATCATGCTCATCGAGTCGGGCCGGTTGTGGGCCAAGGTCGGTGACGAGGAGCGCGAGGTCGGGCCGGGCAGCCTGCTCGTGATCGCCTCGAACCAGGTCCACGCCTTCCGCCAGCTGTCAGCTGAAGACGTCGTCTTCTACGAGTGCTTCGCGCCCATCCGGCTTGAGTACCTCATCGGCTTCAAGGGCCCCGACCCGTCGCTGGCGATGATGCACCGCCACTTCGACGAGTCGAACGAGTCGCAGCGCAAGCTCTAGGGCGACAGATGATGGCCACGCTTGACATTCGCCCGCCGGCCGACTGCGCGTGGGATCTGGTCGCGCTGGGCGAGGTGATGCTCCGCCTCGATCCGGGCGAAGGACGGATCGCGACGACGCGCGAGTTTCGCGCCTGGGAGGGCGGCGGTGAGTACAACGTCGCTCGTGGCCTGGCGCGCTGCTTCGGCATGCGCAGCGCGATCGCCACGTCCTTCGCCGACAACGCGGTCGGCCGGCTGATAGAGGACCTCATCCGCCAGGGCGGCGTTGACCAATCGCTCGTGCGCTGGGTGCCGTATGACGGAATCGGCCGGACGGTGCGCAACGGCCTGAACTTCACGGAGCGCGGCTTCGGCCTGCGCGCGGGTCTCGGCGTTTCCGATCGGGCCAACAGCGCCGCATCGCAGATGAAGCCGGATGACGTCGACTGGGACGCTGTCTTCGCCACGCGCGGGGCACGTTGGTTCCACACCGGCGGCATCTACGCCGCGCTTTCGCCGAGCACGCCGGACGTGGTGCTGGCCGCGATGGCGGCCGCCCGCCGCCACGGAACGGTGATCTCGTACGACCTGAATTACCGCGCCTCACTCTGGAACGGCAACGGCGGCCGGGAGCGGGCGGCCGCGGTCAACAGCCGGCTGGTGGCAAATGCCGACGTGCTGCTGGGCAACGAGGAGGACTTCGGGGCCGCCCTCGGCTTCCAGGTCGAGGGCCTCGACGAGAACCTGTCGGCGCTGGACCCGGCCAACTTCGGCCGGATGATCGAGCGCCTGGTCGAGACGTACCCGAACCTGAAGGTCGTGGCCACGACCTTGCGCAATGCCAGGACCGCGACTCGAAACGATTGGGGCGCGGTGTGCTGGGCCGACGGCAAGCTCTACGAAGCTGTCCGGCGCGAGGACGTCGAGGTGCTCGACCGTGTGGGTAGTGGCGACTCGTTCGCGTCGGGCCTGATCTACGGCTTCCTGACCGGCCGCGGGCCACAGGCGGGGGTCGAGTACGGCGCCGCGCATGGCGCACTGGCGATGACGACGCCGGGGGACACGTCGATGGCCACGCTCGCTGAGATCGAGCGTGTGATGCGCGGCGCCGGTGCCCGCATTGAGCGCTGACCCCGTGAGCACCACTCCGACGCGCTTCCCTATCCGCATCGGCCCGCGCTCGCGGCCGTTGCTGCTCCTGTTCGGCGTGCGCGAGCGCAACTCCTACGTCGATCTCTCTGACGATGCGCTCGACGCCCACTTCGGCTTCTACCACCTGCGCGTGCCGATCTCGAACATGGCGCGCTGGCGGATCGAGGGACGGTGGATCTGGGTCAAGGCCATCGGTGTCCGGCGCGGCATCCGCGATGGCGACGTCGCCTTCGACGGCAATCACGTGGCCGGCATCCGGATCGACTTCAAGCAGCGCGAGCGCCGCGGCATCTTCAGCATCCCCAGGCTTTACGTCACGGTCGCCGATCTCGCCGGCCTCACCGCGGCGCTCACCGCGGCCGGCATTCCTGGCGAGGACGCGCGACGCGCTCGCAGCTGACGCGACGTCAGTGGACGAGATGGTGGCGGCCGTTCTGACGCCTGTCGATCGTGAGCCTGCCGTCGAGCAGGGCAAATAGCGGCAGGTCCAACCCGTTCGGGTCCTCGAGCGAGATCTCGTCGCGCAGCCACTCGAGGAGCTCACGATTCGCATCGAACGGAGCGGCGACGAGCAGATTGCGCATCGGCGCGATGAGCAGCCGCGGCTCGTCGCCATAGCGCAGGACGAGCTCATCGGGCACGAGCAGCAACCCTGAAGCCAAGCCGCCGTGCGACTGATAGCACCACAACGGCACATCGCCGACCGTGCCGTACTCGAGCTCAACGAAGCGCTCGGCCGCGACGCTGGCGCGCAGGTTGCCAATGGCGACCGCCAATGCCTCGTCCGCGTCAACGGGCCAAGCGTCCAGGAGCTTCGGGCCGACATACACGAACGCCGGGCCGATATCCACGCCGAGCGTGACCGTCACGCCGGGCTCGACCTTGAACGCCAGCGGCCGTTCCGTGCCCGGCGGCATCGGCCGGCGGCGGACGAACATCGGTCGCAGACGCGGGCGCATGTCGTCCCACTCGAACTCATCGGGCAACGCGGCGATCGCGGCGTGGACCTCAGCGCGTGTCGGTCCGACGATGAGCGACTCCCCGGCGGCATCGTTTCCGACGCTCACCCGCGCTGTTCTGCGTCCCATGCGGGGATGATCGCCATGGGCGCTTAGCCCACCCTTAGCTGGCGCTTATCTCGCTCTTGTCGGGACGGTCGGCGTCTCGGCCGTGCCACCGGCCATGCTCAGAACGTCTCGAGCTTGAGTCCCTCGCTCGTGCACTTGAGGCCCAGTGCGGTGAGCTGCCCAAGCTGGGTGTTGATCGGCCCGACCTGTTTGCTGACCTGGTTGCGCAGCTGACGCGCCTGCTTCAGTGCTGACTTGACCGAATCCTTGAAGTAGCTCTGGTACGCGGCGCCAACCTGGCTGTCAATACCGATCAGCGACAGGAGGCTGGCCTGTACGTTCGCCGCCGGTGCCCAGGCCTTGAGCTTGGTCAGCTCGGAGGTGGTAATCGCCGATGTCTGCACGAGCTGGCTCGCGAGGCCCTGCGCGTCACCTGGGCTCCCATCGGCGATTGCGCGCCCGATGTCGATGACCAGCTGGTGGTCAACAGTCAGGTCGCCGAAGGCGGTGCAGAACGAGAGGTCCCAGCCGACGGGCCAGCTCGGAATGATCGTCGATCCGGCGGGCGTCTTCGTCGGCACGACCGATGGCAGGGCGACGCTGGGCAGGGGCGAGAAGTCGACCGGCGCGAGCGACCTGGTGGGTCCGGGCGACGCGCTGGACGTGCCGCAGCCGATGACGACGAGCGCCAGCACGACCAGGCAGGTGGTAAGCCATGCCGGCCTTGGGCGGCGAACGGGAGGTCGTCTGTCGAATGCGCTCACTGGGCCAGGGTGAGCATACCCGCCTGTTACTGGACCAGGAACGAGCCTTGGGCCAGGACCTGGCCGCCGAGCACGTACTGGATCGTGTAAAAGCCGGCCCCGAAGGTTGCGCCGATCGTCGGCCGGGCGCGGTGGAAGAAGATGCGCACGCTCTGGACATTGGGGGTCACAGCATCCGTACGCACCAGGCGCTGGCCGCTGGCCTGTGTCGGGTCCTGCGTATAGATCAGGACCTGCAGGTCGGACGCGTTTGCCGCTTGGAGCAGGTACGCGCTCCAGACCATTGGCTCGACGAGCGAAAAGGTCGTCTTGGGATCGGTCACCCGGAACGACGAATCCGCCGTCGTGCCGAAGGTGATGAAGCCCGGGCCCTGCTGGACGGGCGGCACGAACAGGGTTGGCGCGGGCGTCGCCGGCGTGGTGCTGGGGACGATCGACGCCCCAGGCGTGGTCGGCGGCGCCGCTGGAGCGATGGTGCCCACGGCCACGATGGTGGGCGAGGGCAGGGTGCTCGCGCCGGCGATCAGCGAAGCGACCACAGCCGGCGACGCCGTCGGCGCGGCGGTGGCGATCGGCGCCGCCGGCGGCGCCTGGGTCAGCAGGATGTAGATGGCCGACCCGAGCACCCCCGCGGTGATGACGACTACGAGCAGGCCAAGCATGTTGCCGACGATTCGCCCACGGTCACGCGGCCCCGACGGGCGCACTGGACCGTAGATCAACCCCTGCTTATTCCGATCGCGACCGGCCACGCGCGGATTGTTGCATTACCGACCCTGAGCACCTACATCGCGCCGATCGAACGCGGCGCCATGCGCGGCCCGTGGCGCTCGAAGCGCAGTCCCGCGTTCTCGATCAGCAGTACGACCCGCGCGCGCTGTCCGGCATACGGCGCGAGCAGCTCGGGCATCCGTTCGTCGGTGCCGTTCTCCTCGCCGGCCAGCGCCCGGCAGACGAGCGTGGGCAGGTGGTAGTCGCCAACGCTGACCGCATCCGGATCGCCGAAGGACAGCCTGATCGCCTCGGCCGCTGTCCATGGTCCGATGCCGGGCAGCGAGCCCAGCGCCTTGATGCGCTGTTCCGTAGAGAGCGTGACGATGCGCTCGAGACTGGCCGCGGCGGCCGCCGCCGCCCGGATCGTGTCGGCCCGACGACGCTCGATGCCCAGTGGGTGAAATACCCAATACGGAGTGCGCGCCAGTGTCTCGGGCGGCGGCGGCAGCATCAACCCGAGTGGCCCGGGCGCGTGCGTCCCGAGCCGGCGGACGAGGGCCGCAAACGAGCGCCTTTGCTCGAGCGAGGTGATCTTCTGGCCCAGGATCGACACAAGCAGCGTCTCGAACAGCGGTGCGCCGCTGGTCAGCCTGAGGCCGGGCAGTCGGCGCATCGTCTGGGCCACTATCTCGTGGCGAGCGACGAGCGGCGTGGGGTCGTCACGCTCGCCGACCAGTGCGGGCACAGCGTCGAGCGCCTGTGCGGCGCCGGGTCCCCACGCGCGGGCAACGGCGCGGCCCGGCGCGAGCTCGATGCGCAGCGTCGCCGGCCCCGAACTGAACCATGATGCGCGGCTGACCGCGCCGCGCTCGAGGCGCGTCTGCGGATCGCCCGGACCCAGCCCCAGCACGGCCATCGTCTGGGCCGGATCCGACCCGCGCGCAAGCGCGACGACACGCGTCAGCTCGTCGTCAGTGGCGGGCGCGGCAGGCTGGCGCGCGAGCGGTTCCACGGGCCGAGTCTAGGTCGGTGCTAGGACGAACGGTTCGTAGCCCCCCGGTACACATGCTGCGATCGTCATCAGCAGTGACCGCTCACAGCCTCGCCTCAATTACCGGACCCACACAAAAGCAGCGCAGACGGATCGTGCCCCCGTCTGCGCTGCCATTCCTGCGCTGGTCGGGCCTGTCCATCGTCGCCGCGATCGTCGTCATCATCGAGCTCACCGGCCGTCCGGCCGCGCTCGATCCGGCACTCGTATTGCCCGTCGCGGTGCTCGCCGCGACCGTGCTCGGCGGCCTCAGCGGAGGCGCCATCGCCGGTGTCGTGGGCGGCCTGTACCTGGTCCTCTACTACTCCCAGCCGAGCGAGGCGGCCGTGCCGGCCGGCTGGGCGCGCGTCGGCGTCGGCCTGGCCGCGAGCGTCATCGCGGGCTGGATCGCGCTCCAGGTCGAGCGCCGCAGCGACGTCAGGCGGCGGGCTTCTGACGCCGCCGCGCGCCGCAACGATCAGGTCGCCGACTTCGCTCAGAATTTGGCCAACGAGACGCAGGACAAGCTTGCGTCCGCGATCGTGGACGGCGCGAGTCATCTGATGGCCGCCGACATGGCAGTGCTGACCGTGCTCGACGCTCCGTCCGGGCGCCATTTCGTACGCGCCATGCACGGCGGTGGAGGCACGGCCGTCGGCATCGAGGTTCTACCCGGTGTGGGCATCAGCGGGCAGGCGATTCGCGAGCGCCGCGTCATCGTCGCGGCGGCGGATCCGACGAGCCTTTCCGGCCTCACGCGCCGCTTGGACGGCAAGTCCGTGGCGCAGTCGATGGCCGCCGCCGTCGGGCTCCAGACGGGACGAGTGATCGCCAGCCTGACAGTCGGGCGTGCCGACGGGACGCCCTTCGACGCCAGCGAGCTGCGCATGCTCGAGCAGGTAACCGCGCTCGCAACGCTGGGTGTCGCGGGCTCGCTCGCGCGCAACGAGCTGGAGGAAGGCGCTCTGCGCGACCAGCTCACCGGCCTGTACAACCGCGCATATCTCGATGCTGTCTTGGCGCAGACGACCGCCTGGCGGCGCCGGACGCCACCGGAGCAACGCCCGCCGCTGGCCATGATCATGTTCGACATCGACAGCTTCGCGCTGATCAACGAGCGCCACGGCCGGCAGGTGGGCGATCAGGTGCTGCGCGCAGTCGCGACCCTGCTTCGGCAGCGCTTCCGCGCGAGCGATGTCATCGCGCGCGTCGGCAGCGACTCGTTTCTCGCGGTGCTCAACGGTGCGACGGGCGATATCGCTGCCGACGCCGCGGCACAGATTCGTCGCCAGGTGGGCGAACTGAACATCGTCAATGCACGCGGTGAGCCGGTCGTGCTGTCAATTTCGGCCGGCTGCGCCGTGCTGCACGACGACAAGGCGGACGCCCTGTTCAGATCGGTCGAGGCGGCACTCGAGACGGCGCGCTGGTCGGGCCCAGGGGCTGTCGTCTCGATCTAGGAGCCCAGGGCGACCGATTCTTCGAGCTCCGCACCGCCGGCGCGGGCGTCCTCGGCCCAGCGAGCAAGCGCTTCGTCGCTGTCTGCCGAGCTGCGGACGAGGCCGATGATGCGCGACACGCCAAGCTCGCGATAGGCGGCGACCAGGTCGGCGCGCGGTGCGCCTGCCTGGGCCTCGAGTTGTTCCCACCAGACGTGCACCGAGACCGCCAGCGTGGCCGGGTCGCGGCCGATCTCCTCGCACCGCGTCCTGATCGTCGGCAGAGCCCTGCGCAGCTCGTCTGGCGTCATGCCGTCGACGTTCAGCTCGTCGGCGTACCTGGCCGCCAGCCGCCAGGTCACGTTCGGACCATTGCCTCCGACCATGATCGGGATGCGCGGCTGCTGAACGGGCGCCGGCTTATTGATCGCGCCGTCAATGCTGCGCTGCTCTCCCGCATATGTGGCGCGGTCGTCGGTCATCATCGCGCGCGCAATCTCGAGCTGATCCTTCAGGATCGCCAGCCGCTCGGGCGCGTCCGGAAAGCCGTAGCCGTATGCACGCCACTCGTCACGCTTCCAGCCCGCGCCCAGGCCGAGCTCCATGCGGCCGCCACTGATCGCGTCGAGGGTGCAGATCATCTTGATCGTCAGGGCCGGATTTCGGTAAGCCGAACAGAGCACGACATGTCCAAGACGCACGCGGCGCGTTTCAGCGGCAAGCGCCGCGAGCGTGGTGAATGCTTCGAATGTGATTTCCAGGGTCGGCCGCGGGACGGTATGGAAATGGTCGAATAACCAGATCGACTCGAATCCGAGCGCCTCGGCCTGCCACGCCACGTCGCGTGTTCGCGACCACGCGTCAATCGCGTTCCAGCCCTTGTACTCGCCTGTCCAGCCTTGTGGAACGATGACCCCGATCTTCATGATTCGCGCTCCTCGACTACGCAGATATAATGATTTACAGTGGCCACGCCCGGGGCTGTCAATTTCTGGGGGCCCAGAATTAGATAACCGGATTGCGGTTGGGAGATAGCAATGGCCAAGATTCGTCAGGTTGACGTGGCGATGCTCGACAAGCCTAAGGCGGCACCGCGCTCGCAAGAGCTAAGTCCAAAGGCGCAGGCACGTATTGCGCAGCAGCGTCAATTCACGCAAATGATCTCCAAGATAGAAGATCAGGGCACGGTCTTCGAGGTTCGCCTGGATGCCGATGAGAAAGCGCTCACGGTGCGCCAGCGGCTGATGAAGGCGGCCGAGGACGCGGGCCGCGACATCGTAGTCCGCAAGTCGGAGAAGGGCTGGTTGATAGGCCTGGCGACGCCCGAGCGGCGCTCGCGCCGTGGCCGGCGCAAGAGCACGGCGAGCGCCTGAGCCCGACGGCGCAACAAGGCGCCGGCCAGATCCAGGTATTTGGCCGGCGCGCATCACGCGATACACATAAGGCGCTGCGCTTCTTCAGCGAGCGCCGCATAGCGGTCAGCTTCGTTGACCTGGCCATCAAGCAGATGGCGCCAACGGAACTGCGTCGCTTCTCGTCCAGGCTTACGGTGCGCGCCCTGCTCGACGAGCGCGCCCGCGCCTATTCGGAGCTTGGTCTGGCGTACATGCGACTGAGCGACGAGGATGTTTTTGAGCGCGTGCTGGGCAACCAGGCTTTGATCAGGCTGCCGCTCGTGCGCTCGGGCACCGATGTGTCGGTCGGATACGACGAGACTGCCTGGAAGAGCTGGCTGAAGGCTCGCCGAAGCGACGAGCCCTGATCAGCTCAGAAGGGGTGGCTCGAGCTCGTCAGGCCAGAGTCAGAAGTTGACGGCATCTGCGTCATTGACGCCGGGCTCGTGGTCTTCTCGTTCGTCTTGAACCAGGTCAGCGAACCGCTCTGCACGACTGCAAGATCGGTCATCCCGTCTGGATTGACGTTGAGGGCGACCGGCTGTCCACTGATCGCCGATTGGCCGCTCCACAGCGTCTGGGCATTAGCGAATGTGCCGTCGCTCTGCGCGCGCATGCCCAGGATGCTCTTGCCGTCGCTCGCGACGACGATCAGGTCACTCCGGCCGTCGCGGTCGTAGTCGCCAACGACGACCTTCGCGTTGGCAGGCACCGCGCCTGCGGCCAGCGCAAGGCTGGGTGCGCTCACGCTCGCCGCGCCGACCTGGCCGACAGGGCAGGCACCGACCGTCGCGAAGCTGGCGCAGCTCGCCGGTGATACGGCGGTGTAGAAGGCACCCGTCGGGTCCTGCATGATCAGGTCGGCCTTGCCGTCGCCGTTGACATCGCCCGCCGTGACGTTCCAACCGCTAACCACACCGAGCGCGCCGCTCCATGTCTGCGGTGCGCTGAACGTGCTGGTGCTGCCCGTCGCGAGCATCACCTGGAGAGTCGTGCCACTGCCGTAGTAGACGAGGCCGACGTCGGTGAGCAGGTCGCCGTTGAAGTCGCCGAAGACGACCTCGTCGGGCGTGCCCGTGCTGAACGAGGTCTGGACTGGAGTTGAGGCGAATGTTGAGCCGGTCGACTTGGCAACGTAAATGGTGTTGTTGCCGACCATGATCAGGTCCGCGAACAAGCCGGGATCGCCGGGGTTCAAGTTGATGTCGCCGACTGCCTGGTCGACGTTGCCGGCGCCGTAGCCGACGAGCGATGAGTAGCTCAGGTTGCTGAACGAGCCGTTGGCGGCGAGGCTGAATTTGCTCGAGCTGCCCGCATAGAGGCGCCACGCGGTGGTGCCGTTGCCGCCATCGCTCAGCACGCCAAGATCACCGCTCCAATCGCCGCTGTCGGCGAGTATGTCGTGATCGCGAGTGTTAACTATGTATGTCGGCTCGAAATAACGACGGATTGTCTCGTACGTCGTCAGATTCTTGACGGTGCAGTCGTGGAGGCTGTGCTGGTAGATCTTGTAGCCGGTCGAATCCGTCCCGCACGGCTTGTTTCTCCCGGACCGGTAACCGGTCAGGAACAAACGCGACGCGCTCTTCTTGGTATTCCACTTGCGCAGCGTGATCTGCCACGTCTGGCGCATCGCCATCTCGATGTTGCTCGTTGGGTCGTTGCCCTTGAAGGTCGACCCGTCGGGATTCAACTCAGTTGGCTTGTAGATCTGGTCGGCCGTGTTGTCCTTGACGTCGTAGCACTCGGTCGTCGAGGTGGTCGTAAGGTCCGGATTGGTGACCGTGGTCGTTACGCGTCCACCGCCCCAGTTCATCGCCTTGTACCAGCCGTACTCCTTGACGGTGATCGCGCCGATCTGCATCCACACCGGCGGCTTGTTCTGGCCGGTCGAGTACTCGGCGCGCATGACTACGGCAACGTAGTTCCAGAAGTTGACCGTCTGGACGTGGCCCCTGTCGGGTCCCTTCCCGCGCAGGACGCGAATTGTCAGTGGCGGATGAAGGTCGTCCGTCCAACGGGTCGGCATGTTCGGCCCGGTGGCTCCGCCCGTACACACGGTGGTCGGGTCGGCGGCCTGGGGCGACGCCGGAATCTGGGCCGCAGCAACAGGTGCGGCCGTGGAGGCAAACAGTGTGGCGAGTAGGACACCAGTCAGTGCCCACGCGCTGGGACGCGGGTTTGGCATGTGACTCACGTTACTTTCTGCTCCCGACGGCGCCTATCAGCCGATGTAGCCCGTCGAATCGGGACCATCGGTAAGGCGGCGAGGCACAGCGGTTGGGTGCGGGTGACTTGACGCGGGCAGCTGACGTAACCTCGCGCGCATGGTTGGACCATTGAGCGCTGACGAGCTGGCGGCCACGCGGCGGCCGGTCGACAGCGCGCAGCTGTTGCCGCCGCGTGTCTTCCACGACCCGTCGATCTTCGACTTCGAGCAGCGCAACTGGTTCGCGCGCTCGTGGCTGTGCGTCGCTCGCGAGGAGGACGTCGCTGAGACTGGCAGCTACATCCTCGCCAGCGTTGGCGATGAGAGCGTCGTCGTCGTCCGCGACCGGACGGGCGCACTCAATGCCTTCAACAACGTCTGCCGCCACCGCGGCTCGACGATCCTCGATCCGAGCACGGATGGCAGCACGGGTCGCGTAGTCCGCTTCCAGTGCCCGTACCACGCCTGGACCTACGACCTCGACGGCTCGCTCCAACGCGCGCCACACACAGAGCGGCTGGTCGACTTCGAGGGCGTCGACAACGGCCTCGTGCCCGTGGCGTTGGACACCTGGGCGGGGTTCGTCTTCATCTGCCTTGATCCGGACGCCGGTTCGCTGCCGGGCTACCTGGCTGACCTGCCGACCGCGCTTGCTGCCTATCCCGTCGCCAGCCTGCGCCGCGCCCACAGGATCGAGTACGAGGTGGGCGCCAACTGGAAGGTGATCGGCGAGAACTACTCCGAGTGCTATCACTGCCCCGGCGTCCATCCCCAGCTCAACCGGCTGTCGCCCTACGACCGCGGACGGAATCTGGAGTCGGGGGGGCCGTGGGCGGGCGGCTGGATGGAACTCGTCGACGATGCCGACACGATGTCCGTGGACGGCCACGCCCATGGCCGCCCGCCTCTCGCGGGCATCGCCCACGAAAACACGCGCCGCGTGTACTACCTCGTTGTCTGGCCCAACCTGTTGCTCAGCCTGCACCCCGACTACGTCATGACCCACCAGGTCTGGCCGCTCGACGCCGAGCGGTCGCGCGTCGTGTGCGAGTGGCTGTTCGAGTCGGCGACCATGGCACAGCAAGACTTCGACCCGTCCGACGCGGTCGACTTCTGGGACCTGACCAATCGCCAGGACTGGGCGGTGTGCGAGCGGCAGCAGGTTGGCACGCGCTCGCGTTCCTATCGCGCCGGGCGCTACTCGCTGATGGAGGACATGGTCCACACGTTCGACCTGATGGTTGCCGACGGCTACGCCAACGACGGCAGCCGGACGCGGTTCAGCCCCCGGCACGACAAGTGGTCGAAGAACGAGCGGCGCAGCGCGGTCAGACAGGCCGGCTAGCGTCGGGCTCGTCACGCCGCGCTGGTCCCGTTCTCGGCGCGATCGCGCAGAGCCGCGTTCACCTCGTCGAAACCTCGTCGCGTGTGCGGCAGCCGCAGGCGCGAATAGAGCGGCACGAGCAGGCCGCTGAAGGTCTCGTCCTGCACGAAACGGACCCTGTTGGCGGCCGTCGGCTCGAGCTTGAAGCCGTGCTCGCCGCTGAACAGGCGCTTGTTCAGGAACGTCGCCCGCCAGCGCAGCTCGTGCGGCGGCGCCCACGTGGTCACTCGGGGACGCATCACGACGCCGCGCCCGTCTGGCGGCTGGGAATGAATGACCAGCCGTGCCCCCTGTTTGGCCGTGCCGACAATGCGCCGGATATGCGGATTCCACTCCGGGTACGCGCCGAAGTCAGTCAACACGCGCCAGACCGTGTCGATCGGCGCGCGTATCTCAATTGCACTGCGAATCGTTCGCGTCGTGCGTAGATCCAAATTGCGGGCACTCCCGCGGGCTTCCGGCGCATTTACACGGCACCATCTGAGCTGAAAGCCAGCTTCGCGCAGTCTACCCGCTCAGACCAACCGTTTGCCTGCGCAAGTGCGCAGTCTGTCCTTCAGCGCGGCAAAGCGACCTCGACTCGGCCGTCGCTGAGCCGCACCGGGTAGTAACGGATGCGCCGGATTCGTGTCAGGGCGCGAGCGCGCGCCTTCAGGTCGGTCGGTTCGGGCTTCGAAAGGGAGTCTGTCGGCGTCCAGGGCGGGTGAGGGGTGCCGTCGGCGTCAAGCCCGCCGGTGGTCGGGAATTGGACGACGCCGCCCGTGGCCAGGTCGAACTGGCCACGGTGCAAAGGACACGAGACAAGGCACTCATCGAGTGTGCCAAGCGAGAGCGGCGCCGCCATGTGCGGACAGCGGTCGTCGATCGCGCACAGCCCCGCGGCGGTGTGCGCGATGAGCAGATCAAGGTCGCCGCGCGTGACGCGGAGCATCGTGCCCGTGGGCAGCTCCTCGATCGCGGCCAGCGCCTCGAAGGGCGCGTCGCGCGTCCCGAGCGCCTGCAGGCCAACGGGAATCTCCATGACTTTCAGGGCCATCGGGTGATGGTAGCCACGGCATCGGGAACTTAACCATGGCGAGGCGGCGTCCTCAACAACAAACGCCGATCCTGTGAGCTGTCTGGGGGGATGCCAAGGAGGCTTCTGTGAAATCGCATCGGCTCCCGACACTCTTCGTGCTCTCTGTACTCGCGGCTCTGGCGATCGGCGCCTGTTCCGGGGCGGCGTCGGCACCAGCGCCAACGGCCGCGCCGGCCGCAGGCGGGTCCGGCATAGCCTCCGACAACGGCGATGCGAATCCGCCCGCCCAACCAGCATCCACTCCCGCCCCGGGCGGCTCACCTTCCGACCAGCAGCTCATCGTCTACACCGGCACGCTCAGCCTCGAAGTGACCGATCTGAGTCAGGCCGTGGACAAGGCCGATCAGCTGATCGCCGGCCTTGGTGGCCACGTCGCGTCGTCGCAGCTGAGCAACAAGGACGACACCTCGTCGTCGAGCATCACCTACCGGATTCCCGCGGAACGGTGGGCTGACGCGCTCTCCGGCCTTCGCGCGATCGGCACCCGGGTCGTCGACGAGAACACCCAGTCAGAGGACGTCACCGGCCAGGTCATCGACCTCGACGCTCGGATCGCGAACCTCAAGGCGAGCGAGTCCGCGCTGCAGGCGATCATGGCCCGCGCCTCGACCATCCCCGACGTGCTCAACGTCCAGGACAAGCTGACCTCGGTCCAGGGCGACATCGAGAGCATGACCGCGCAGCGCGCCTCGCTCGCCGACAGGGCCGCGCTCGCGACGCTGACCGTCGATTTCAACGTGCCCGTGGCCGAAACGACGGTCGCCACCGGCGGCTGGGATCTGGGTCATGAGGTCGACAACGCCACGGCCGCACTGGTGCGCCTGGGCCAGGGGCTGACGACGATCGCCGTCTGGCTCTTGATCGTCGTCCTGCCTGTGCTCGTGCCGCTGTTGATCCTGTTCCTTATCGGCCGCTGGCTTCGCCGCCGCTGGCTGGCGGCCCACCCGCAGCCTGTCATACCCGGTCCGCCACATGGCACGCCGTCGCTCTAGTACGGGCACGCCACGCATGTGACCATTGCGCGATGCGATTCGCGCTGATGAGCGAGCCCCAGCAGGGGCTCGCGTACACCGAGATCCTGGCCCTGGCACGGACGGCGGAGGAAGCCGGATTCGAGAGCTACTTCCGATCCGACCACTACGCCAGCTTCCCCGGCGCGGCCGGACAGCCGACCACCGACGCGTGGGCGACGCTCGCCGGCCTGGCGCGCGAGACGGGCGCGCATCGGCCTGGGGACGCTCGTGTCGCCCGTGACCTTCCGCTCGCCGGGCAACCTGGCCAAGGTCGTGACGACCGTGGCGGAGATGAGCGGAGGGCGCATCGAGCTGGGTTTGGGCGCCGGTTGGAACGTGGCCGAGCATCGCCAACACGGGCTGCCCTTTCCGGACATCCGTGAGCGTTTCGACGTGCTCGAAGAGCAGCTCGCCATCATTCACGGACTGTGGACCGAGCCTGCCGGCTGGAGCTACCAAGGCCGCTTCTGGCAGGTTGAAGGTGCGCATTTCGCGCCACGGCCGGTGACGCGAGGCGGGCGGCGTCATCCGAACCTGATCCTGGGTGGCCACGGCGGGCCGCGCCTCGTCGCGCTCGTCGCGCGTTACGCGGATGAGCTCAACATCAGCTCGGAGTCGCCGGCAGAGGTAGCCAAGGGCTATGACCGGTTGCGCGAGCGTGCCTCGCCGCGGGCCGCGACCCACGGACGGTGACGCGCTCGGCGATGACCGGCGTGCTCGTAGGCCGCGATGAGGCCGAGGTCAAAAGCCGAGTGGCGACGCTGATGGCCGGCTTCGGACAGGGCGGCAGTGCCGATGATTGGCTGGCCGAGCGGCGCGCGCGCTGGATCATCGGCACGCCGGACGAGGCGCGCGCGCGCATCGACGAGTTCGAGGCCGCGGGCGCAGAGCGCCTGATGCTTCAGACGTTCCTGCCGCGCGACCTCGAGATGGTGCGCTTCATGGGCGAGGTGTTGGGCCTGCGCCCCTAGCCGTCAATCGGTGGCGGGAAGGTTGCCCGGCGTGTCCGCGGCCGGCTTGCGCGCGGCCATGCTCGACGCGTGCACGCTCCTGCGCAGCGGGACTTCGTGAATGAAGAGCGTCGCCACGACAGCCACGATCGCTGCACCGACACCCAGCCACATCGTGTCCGCGATCGCGAGCGACATCGCCTCGTGGATGCCGCTGACGATGGTCGGCACGAATTGCTGGAACTGTGGCGGAACCTGGGCCGCGATGATCGGAGCCAGATTGCCGACACCGGTCAGCTGGTTGAACTGCGATCCGGCTCCCGAGAACTGGCCCGCGAACTGGGCGATTGTCGCCTGCGGCACGCCGGCCGCCGCCAGGTTGTTGCCGACCTGAACCGGGATCTGGGTCCGGAAGGCGGAGCCGAAGATCGTGCCCGCCAGGGCGAGGCCGACCGTGCCACCGACCTGCCGGAACAGGGTCATGTTGCTCGTCGCCACGCCGAGTTGATTCCACGGCACGGCGTTCTGGATGATGATCGTGAACACGGCCATCGACGGGCCGATGCCGGCGCCGGCGATGAACTGCCAGAACCACAGTGTGGGCGCCGGCGTGTTGGCGTGCAGGCCGCTCATCAGCAACAGGCCGATCGAGATGACGATCATGGCACCGGTGGTCAGCCACCTGTAGCGACCGGTGCGGCTGACGATCTGGCCCGAGACGATCGAGGTCAGGATCAGGCCGGCCAGCAGGGGCAGGAGCTGATAGCCCGAGGACGTCGCGGAGGCGCCCTGGACGACCTGATACCACAGCGGCAGGAAGACGATGGCGCCGAAGAAGCCGAAGCTGGCCAGGAAGACGGCGATCATGGACGCGCTGTACGTGCGGTTGCGGAACAGGCCGAGCGGCACGATCGGCTCTGGCGCCCGACTCTCGATCCACAGGAACAGCGCGCCGACGACGAGGCCGAAGATGATCAGGCCACCGACCCACGGGTCGGTCAACGGGGACGTTTGGAAGTTGGTCAAGCCGACCAGGATGGGCACGAGGGCCAATGTGAAGACGGCCGCGCCCAGGAAGTCGACCTTGCGTGTGACGCCGGTCTCGGTATGCGCCGGCAGCAGGCGCCAGATGATGAACAGGGCGACGGCGCCGATGGGCAGGTTGACGAAGAAGACCCAGTGCCAGCTGATGTTGTCGGTCAGGAAGCCGCCCAGGGCCGGACCGATCAGGGCCGAGATGCCGAACACGGCACCGAACAGGCCCTGGTACTTGCCGCGTTCCTGGGGCGAGAAGAGGTCGCCGATGACCGCGAGCGAGATCGGGAAGAGCGCGCCGGCGCCCAGGCCCTGGAGGCCGCGGAAGAAGATCAGCTCGATCATGTTCTGCGACAGGCCGGACAGGAACGAGCCGATCAGGAAGACGGCGACGCCGAAGAGGAGCAGCCTCTTCCGCCCGAACTGGTCGGACAGCTTGCCGTAGATCGGGCCCGTCACTGTCGAGGTCAGCAGGTAGATGGTGACCACCCAGGTGTAGAGGTCGATGCCCGACAGGTCGGTCAGGATGCGCGGCATTGCCGTGCCGACGATGGTCTGGTCGAGCGCCGACAGGAACAAGCCGAGCAGGATCGCGAAGAGGATCTCCATCCGCGCTCGGGGGTCGATGTGAATCACGTGGTCGGCGGTCGGAGTCGTGCGACCTTCGGCGGCTTCGGCGGCTGGCGGCAGTGTTTCCATGGTCAGACGGCTTCTCCTTGGGCGTGGGTGGTGTGGGTTTCTTCTAATTGCAGCAGCTCGGCTGCCTGGCGCAGATCGGTGAAGGTGCGCAGAGCTCGCAGCTGCTGCTCGGCGCTCAGCCGGCAGATGACGGCGGCTAGCTGGCTGCGCCGGACCAGGTCGATCTCCTCGACGGTCTGCCTGCCGGCGTCTGTCACGGCGACGGAGACGATACGCCGATCGTCGTCCGATCGGATTCGCGCGACGAGCCCGTGGTCGACCATGCGCTCGACGATTCCGGTCACATTGGGCAGCGACACGTCGAGCTGTTCTGCGATCCGGCTCATCGTCATCGGGCCCTCGCTGTCGAGCAGCAGGAGCACGTGGCGCTGAGTCGAGCTGATGGTCCGAAAGCAGCCCTGCTGAGCGATCGCCTTGCGCTGGCGCGCGATGAGCGGCTCGAGCTGATCAAGGATCTGCTCGACGAGCCCAGGCGCCGCGACGGTGGTCGTCATTGATCTTCACGCGGCATGAATAGTTTGGACACGATTGAGCATTATGCCGACGTGAATAATCTTCGTCAAGCGCAGCTTCCTGGCGGTCACCGGACCCGGCCGATGCGTGGCGGCGGCCAGTAGCGCAGCCACGCTCTGCCCAGCACGGCCGACGGACTGACAGGGCCGATCTCCTCGCCGGCGTGAGCAGGATGGTCTGAGCTGAGCAACAGTTGGCCGTCGGAGCCCAGGTCCTTCACCCGCTTGATGATCCCGCGACTGTTCTCGCGGGGATCTCTGGCAACGACGACATCGCCGGTCGATACCCGGCTGTTGCGGACGACGATCAGCCAATCGCCGTCGCGCAGGCCTGGTTCCATCGAGTGGCCACTGACGGCGACGCGCGTCATGCGCCGGCCGGCAATCAGCCCAAGTCCCAGGAACAGCAACGCCGCCCCGAGCGGCAGCCCGAGGCGGCGCATTGGTCCGTTGCGAACGGGGCTAGGCGGACGCCTGCATGCGCGTCGTCGAGGGACCGCCCGTCTCGCGCCACATCGTGTCGATCTTGTCGATCAGGTCGAGCAGCTTCTGGGCCTCGGCAATGTCTGTCGTGCGCTTGACCTGGGACGCCTGCTTTGACGCCTTCCAGCACACCTCGTGCAGGTCGGGGAACTTCTCGACGTGCTCGGGCTTGAAGTAGTCGTGCCACATGACGTCGATGTGGTGCTTGGTCAGCTCGGCGCGCTCCTCCTTGACCGCGACGCAGCGCGTCCGGAAAAGCTCGTCCTGTGAGTCGTTGTACTTCTGGATGATCTTGTAGCAGGACTCGGCTTCGATGCGCGCCTGCTGTGGGTCATAGACGCCACACGGGATGTCGCAGTGGGCCTGAGCGGTGACGCGCGGTGCAAGCGCGCGCAGCACGGACTTGAGTATCAACTCGGCTCCTTCTCCGGATGGGTCTCCGGCATAACTCAACCATAACGTAGGGCTCCATTCTGCCCCCGCTGCTCGCGGCGCGCGACAGTGAGGTCGGCCGCTGGCGTTGCGTTCTCGGGCCAATAGCATCCGCACGATGACCGCCCCAGCCACGGACCCGGAGCTGCACGCCTCGCGCCGCAAGCTCGTCATCGACGGCTTGGCGATGACCGCCTCGGCCGTCGGCTTTGGCTTCGTGTTCGGGTTGAGCGCTCGCGCGGCCGGGCTCACGCCACTCGACGCGAGCGCGATGAGCCTGCTCGTCTTCGCCGGCGCTTCCCAGTTTGCGGCTGTCGGCTACGTGGCGAGCGGCTTCGGCTGGCTGGGCATCGTCCTGCTGACGGGGCTGATCAACGCGCGCCACTTCCTGTACTCGGCGGCAATCGCGCCCTACCTGGCCGACGAGCGACCCGTCACGCGGGCGGTGATGGCCCACGTCCTGACCGACGAGGCGTTCGCGCTCTCGATCGCCCATTTCCAGCGCATCGGCCGTGGCGACCGCCGTGCGTACTGGATCGCCTCCGTGCTGATCATGTTCATCCCCTGGAACGTGGCGTCGCTGGCGGGCGTGCTCGCGGGCGGCGCGATCCCTGATCCGAACCGCTTTGGTCTCGACATCATCTTCCCCGCGGCGATGGCCGGCATCGCCGTTGGCCTGATTTATGGCCGGCGGGAGCTCGTTGCCGCGATGTCCGCCGCCGTTATCGGCGTGTCGCTCGGTCTCGCCGTGAACCCGGCGGTCGGCATCGTCGCCGGCGGCCTGTGTGGGCCGCTGGTCGCCATGGCCGCGATCCGCCGGCCGCCGGCACAGGAGGACGACGAGATGCCTGTCCCGCTCACAATCGCGCCGCCGGACTGAGCGCGCCGATGGACCTTGGCCTGATCCCGCTCGCGCTGCTCATGGCTGCCGTGACCTACCCGTGGCGGGCGCTGCCGCTCCTGTCCGCGCACATCCACAGGCTGCCGCCTGTGGCGCGGGACTATCTGCGCCTAGTCGGGCCGGCGATGCTCGCGACGCTGGCGGCGGTCAACCTGGCTGTCGTCGTCGACTCGACGCGCACGCAGCGCACCTTCCACATCGGCATCGAGTGGTTGGCCGTTGGACTGTGCGTGGCTGTCGCCGCCGCGCGGCGCAGTCTGTTGGTCGGGTTGATCGGTGCCGTCGTTCTGGTGGCCGTCGCCAGGGCGCTGTCGATCGGGTAGCTCGCCCGGGTCAGTGGCCCCAGATCAGTGTGGGCAGCGCCAGCGAGATCGACAGCAGCGTGATCCCAATTGTCGCGCGCTCGCGTCCGAGACGAGATACGAGCATCGCACCCAGGATCATCGGCGCGATCGAGGCGAAGAAGAGCGGCAGCAGGATCCACCAGTTGGGCGTGACGCCCTGGAAGGCGGTCGAGGCGGTGACATAGCCGACGACCGCTGACGCGGCCATGAAGATACGCGCGAAGAGCGATGAGCCGATCGCTTTCTTCGGATCGATGCGCGTGAGGATCAGCATCTTTACGCCGAGCGGACCCCAGCCGGCGCCGGAGATGCCCGATGCAAACCCGGCGACCAGGCCGATCCCGCCGACGCGCGCGTTGGGCACATCGTTCTCGGCCCGAACGCTGCCAAGGCCGGTCAGGCGCAGAGTGGCCAGGACGATCGCGCCTACGAACACGATCAACGCCGCGACCACGCGGGCGATGGCGTCCTTGGGCAGTGCCGCCGCGAAGAATGGGCCGATGAACGCGCCGATCATGCCGCCGATTACGAGGGGCAGGGCCACCTTCTTCGAGAAGTTGCCCATCCGGTAGTGCGACCCCGCTGCGAGAGGAATGACCAGCACCTGCAGGAAGAGCGACAGCGCGGCCGCGAAACGCGCGTCGATGCTGAGCAGGAGCAGTCCTGGCACAAGGACGCCTCCGTAGACGCCGATCGCGGTCGACGACAGGCCCGCCGCGAGGCCGACGACCGTTGCGAAGAAGATCGTGGTCCGCTGGTCGGCAGGCGCCACGCCGATCGTGCCGACGATGACCACAAGCGCGACAAGGGGCAGCACTGTCCCTGCGACGATCGTGCGCGGAGACATGCCCGTGCTGGCTGAGAGGCGCTTGAGACGGCCCGGGCGGGTCTCATCGGGCGTGGCGAGGCCGGCAGCATCGGTTGCGGCGGGCGTGGGCGTGGTCATATGCATCACCGTCGAAGGCGGCCGCGTCTGTATGAAGCGACTCGCGGGAGGCAGCCTCCATCCCAGAGTCGACGTTCCGCTATACTAAGTCAAAGCCACTAATGCGACAATCCCCATTATTTTAGTGGTCATTCGACCATCAAGCGCGGCAGGCTGCGCCGCACAGGGAGTCAGATGACGCCTCCTCAGACGTCCACGGAGCGCTCGGTTCACGGCGGGTTGAGCCATCTCGCCGTGCTCGAGTCAGAGTCGATCTTCATCATGCGCGAGGTCGCCGCGGAGTTTGAGCGACCCGTCGTGCTCTTCTCCGGCGGCAAGGACTCGATCATCCTGCTGCGTATCGCCGAGAAGGCCTTCCGTCCGCAGAAGTTCCCGTTTCCGGTCATGCACGTCGACACCGGCCACAACTTCCCCGAGGTGCTCGCGTTCCGCGACCGGCGCGTGGCGGAGCTGGGCGAGCGGCTGATCGTCGCGTCCGTCCAGGACAGCATCGACCAGGGCCGCGTCCAGGAAGAGCCGGGCCACGATCCGTCGCGCAACAGGCTGCAGACGACGACACTGCTCGACGCCATCCAGGAATACCAGTTCGACGCGGTCTTTGGCGGCGGCCGGCGCGACGAGGAGAAGGCCCGCGCCAAGGAGCGCATCTTCTCGTTCCGCGACGAGTTCGGGCAGTGGGAGCCACGCTCCCAGCGGCCGGAATTGTGGAACCTGTACAACGGCCGGATCCGCAAGGGCCAGCACATGCGTGTCTTCCCCATCTCCAACTGGACCGAGATGGATGTCTGGCAGTACATCCAGCAGGAAGAGCTCGAAGTGCCCGAGATCTACTTCGCCCACGAGCGCGATGTCTTCAAGCGCAACGGCATGTGGCTGGCGACCGGGCCGTTTCTCCATCCGCGCGACAACGAGCCGATCACCAAGATGGTCGTGCGTTACCGCACCGTGGGCGACATGACCTGCACCGGCGCGGTCGCGTCGAGCGCGAAGACGCTCGACGAGATCGTCATCGAGACAGCCGCGGCGCGGATCACCGAGCGCGGCGCGACGCGCGCCGACGACGCATTCAGCGAGACAGCGATGGAAGATCGCAAGCGCGAAGGGTACTTCTAGAGATGGTCACCATGATGCGTGCCCCCGGGCAGATGGATCTCCTCCGTTTCTCGACGGCAGGTTCGGTCGACGACGGCAAGAGCACCTTGATCGGCCGGCTGCTGTACGACTCGAAGGGCATATTTGAGGACCAGCTCGCGGCGATCGAGCAGACCTCACGCCGCCGTGGCAACGCGACCGTTGACCTGGCGCTGCTCACCGACGGCCTGCGCGCCGAGCGCGAGCAGGGCATCACGATCGACGTCGCCTATCGCTACTTCGCCACGCCGCGGCGCAAGTTCATCATCGCCGACACACCCGGCCACATCCAGTACACGCGCAACATGGTCACCGGCTCGTCGACTGCGGACCTCGCAGTGGTGCTCATTGATGCGCGCCAGGGTTCGCTCGAGCAATCGCGCCGCCACGCGTTCATCGCGGCGCTGCTGGGCATCCCGCACCTCGTCGTGGCCGTCAACAAGATGGACCTCGTCGACTGGAGCGAGGAGGTCTTCGAGAACATCACGAGCGAGTTCGCGGCCTGGTCGGCCAAGCTCGACGTGCATGACATCACGTTCATCCCGATCAGCGCGCTGTATGGCGACAACGTCGTCGAGCACTCGGCCAACATGCGCTGGTACGGCGGTCCGACGCTGCTCTACCACCTCGAGCACGTTCATATCGCGTCGGACCGCAACCTGATCGACAACCGCTTCCCCGTCCAATACGTGATCCGGCCGCAGACCGACGAGTACCACGACTACCGGGGCTACGCCGGCGAGATCGCCACGGGCACGTTCCGCAAGGGCGATGACGTGATCGTGCTGCCGTCCGGGCACAAGACGCGCATCTCGCGCATCAGCACATTCGACGGCGAGGTCGAGGAGGGCATTCCACCGATGTCCGTCTCGATCGAGCTCGAGGATGACATCGACACCAGCCGGGGCGACATGATCTCCCGGCCGCACAATCAGCCGACGATCACCCAGGACCTGGATGCCATGGTGTGCTGGATGACCGACCGACCGCTCGAGGCGGGCAGGCGCTACATCATCAAGCACACCACGCGCTCAGGGCGGGCGATCATCGACGAGCTGCGCTACCGCATCGACGTCAACACCCTGCACCGCGACGAAGCCGCGACCTCGCTCACCCTGAATGAGATAGGTCGCGTCCACCTGCGCACGAGCACGCCGCTGATGGTCGACGAGTACCGCCTCAACCGCGCCACGGGCAGCTTCATCCTGATCGACGAGACGACCAACGACACGGTCGGCGGGGGCATGATCGTGGACCCGGGCACGGGCGGCGCGTCCGTGGTCGACGCAGTGGCCGAGGACCTCTCGGAGAGCTCCGCAGCCGCGTAGACTTCGCGCCGATGGCGGCGCAGGGGACACCATTCGAGACTCCGCGCGCGTGTCCGTTTGTCGCGCTCGAGCTCGATCGAGATCGACGCTCGGACAAGCCCGACTATCGCCATCGCTGCTTCGCCGAACCGACGCCGGTGCCGCGCTCGATCGCGCACCAGGAGGCGTACTGCCTCTCCCCGAGCTTCGCGGCATGTCCCGTCTTTCAGGACTGGGCCGTACGCGCCGCCGCGCGGCCCGCGGAAGGAACCAGCTCGAGCGCGGCGGCGAGCGGGCCGCAGATTGTTGGCGGCACGGCCCCTGAGTCAGCCGCGGCAGATGACGAGGGCGCGGCCGGCGCTCCGACCGCCATGCCGGACTCGGCGCTGGCGGATCTGCCCGAGGACGCCTCGGTAACGCCGGCCGGCGCCGACATCGCCGCCGCCGCCGCAGCAACGACAGGCACACCACCTGGCTTCGTATCGCCGCCGACGTTCGCCACGACCGATTGGCAGTCCGAGGCAGAAGAGAGTCAACAGCTCGCCGCGTTCGACGCGCAGACCGCGACGCCGAGCGCAACACCGCCAATGCCGGCACCCGTGGCTTCGCCGCCGGCTGCCACGACCGCACAGCCCGCGTTCACCGATGAGGCGGAGGCGGCACCGGCCGTGCCCGCCTTCCTCGCCGGGCGTAGCCCGCGCCCGGTCGGCAGCACGATCCCGTCACCTGCCGCCCAGCCACGGCCGACCGGCCCGGTCAACCGTGACGAGATCGTGCCGTCCTGGGAGATCGACGGACGCTACGGCGCCGAGGCGCCTGAGGAGCCCGGCGGCGGCAATCGCTTCGACACGATCCTGACCGCGATCGCGGTCCTGGCGATCTTGGCCATCGGCGTCGCGGCCGTCCTGTTCCTGCCCGGGCTGCTCAGCCACGGAACTCCGTCACGCACGCCCGGACCGTCGATCCTCTTTCCTTCGACACAGCCGAGTGCCCTGGCCAGCGTTCTGCCGAGCGTGGCGCCGTCAGGAGCACCGAGCATCGGACCCACGGTCGCGCCGACCGTCGCGCCGAGCGTGGGCCCCGTGGGCAGCCCGCGCCCGTACAAGATCAAAACAGGCGATTCGCTGGCCAAGATCGCCAACAGGTTCCACGTTACCGTCCAGCAAATCCTCGACGCGAACCCATCGATCAGCGACCCGAACCACATCGAGGTCGGCCAGCTGATCGTCATTCCGTCCCCGGCCGCGTCCTCCAGCCCGTAGGCGGCTCCGCTAGCGCGGGGCGAGGTTGATCGCGGTGATCTTGCCGGTCTCGACGCGGAACGTCGCGTCGAGGTGCTGGGAAGGCACGCCTGGCCGAAGCACGAGCAGGTCCGCCTCGTAGTTGAGGCCCGTGTCGCGGACCTCGCCCGGGATCATGCGCAGGCCCTTGTCGGCGCGCGTGAACCAGCCGGCGACCTGGTCGATGCCGCGCAGCGTCCGGCTGTTGCCCAGCACGTGGACGCGCATCTCGACCTTGTCGTCCATCAGCTTGACTGCGTTCTCGCGATCGCCCGCGTTGAGCAGATCGAAGAACTGCTCCATCGTTTCAACAGCACCCATCGCTGGCGAGTCTAGCGGCGCCTGGACGATCGCTCAGTAGCCGCCGCCCGCTCCGCCGCCACCGCCGCCACCGCCGCCACCGCCAAATCCGCCGGCCCCGCCGCTGCCGCTCGAGCTGGGCGAATTCCCAATCGATCCCAGGACGGAGAACATGCCCCCGAAATCCGGTACGACCGAACTCGACATCAGCCCGGGCGCCACGCCCCATTGGCCCCCGCCTGGACCTCCGCCCGTGCTGAAGCCGGTGCCATACCACAGGGGCAGCCACGGGTTGTACGTCGAGACGCCCTGGCGCGCGTCCTCGGCGCTGCGGGCGATGACCGCCTCCACGTCCTGCTGCAGGCCCAGCGCGACGCCCCAGACCGTCGCCTGGTCGGGCGTCTGGATCCACGACAGGCCGGCGTTCTGAACGACCTGGTTCATCGACCTTGCCTGCTCCATTGTCTTCTGCAGCGTCCGCCGGTAGGCCGCGAGCATGGCGAAGATCATTGCTCCGGCCATCGTCCGGGCAGGCATCGCGCGCGCGATCAGGATCATGATCACCCCGGCCACGACGAGTGCGCCGCCGAGCAGCTCGATGCCGCCGCTGGGCAGGTTGAAGCCGATGACGAGGGTGATGACGCCGCCGATGATGGCCAGCGTCCCACGGCCGGCCCAGCGGTTGATCGCTTTGGTGGGCGGCTCACGGAACCAGCCTTTGGTGGCCACGTGCGCCTCGATCCGGTCGTTGAACTTCTGGGTGTACTTGCCGAACAGGAGCATGTCGTCAGGCGCGATGTAGCCGGTCGGACCTTCGGCGATGCCCTGAAGTCGATCCAGGGCGTAGTCCTCGGCGTCCGAAAGCGGTCTGCGCCGGTTGAGCGCCACCTGTGGGTTGTCGGTCGCCGGTGTCTGCATCTGGATGCCGGTCTTGGTGTGCAGCCCAAAGGCGGTTTCCTCGGGCTTGAACGACAGCTCGCCCCGACTGGCCAGGTCGAGCATCGCCGTCGTCAGCGCCCGCCGCGTCGCATGTCCCTCCCAGACGACGGCCGCCGACGCGGCGGTCAGGTCGGGCGGCGGCGCCGGCATCAGGATCGACGGGTCGTCGAGGTAGACCGGGTCCTTGCCGTAGCGCAGCCACGACTCGGCTGCCCAGCCGACGAGCAGCAGCAGGATCAGCGGCGCGCCGATGAGCCCGACCGCAGCATCAACGAGGCGCGCCGTGGCGAGCGCGTTGGCGTGCTCTGGCGTGGCCGCGGCATCGATCTTCGCCAGTGCGGCGAGCAGTGCGTTGTCCGCATCGCATTGCTGGAGGTAGGGCAGCATGACGTTGTCGAAGATGTCCTGCCGTTCCTTGTTCGAGAGGTACGTCGCCTGGTAGCCGGGTGCGGCATAGAGGCGCACATGACCATTGCCACTCACGCCCGACAGGCATTGCTGGCGCGTCGTGTTCCACATGATCGCCAGGCCGTCGTCGTAACCTTTTCGGCCGACGCCCCATTGGTTGATCAGGTCGATGGCGTCCTGGTCGGTGCTGTCGTCCGTGGAGCCGGGTTTGTACTGGGTGTAGACGACGACCTGGGCACCGGTGCGGTTCTGGATGCCCAGGATGATCTGCTCGGCTTGCTGCTCGGTCGCCGGCGACAAGATGTCGGCGTTGTCGTAGACGCGGACGTTCGTTTCCGGCTGCGGATAGGGTGGACCGGCGGGTGGCTGGGCGAGGACGATCGCCGGCAGCAGGAGAAGAGTTGCGAAGGCCGCGACCAGCAGGCCGGAGAAGCGCAACCGCCACTTGACGTTCATTTCTTTCGCACCTGCTCACTTGCTACGCGTTCGTCCGCTCGGATGCGGCGCACAAGCTCGGCCGCCAGCTCGTAGCGGCCAAAGCTGGGCATGATGTACGTGCCCTGGACCTGTCCGGCAATCTCGTACAGCAGGGCATGAGCGATGTCGAGACCCACCTCCGCCGCGCGATCGTCGGCGCCACTCATCGCCGCGCGCACCTCGTCGGGGATGGTGATGCCGGGCACCTCGTTGTGCAGGAACTCGGCGTGGCGCTGCGAGTGCAGCGGCAGAATGCCCAGCAGCACCGGGCGCGGCAGACCGCTCGGCCAGCGCGCGGCTGCGGCGTCCATGAGCCGGTCCCACTGCTCTCGGGCATAGATTGGCTGGGTCATGATGAGGTCGGCGCCGGCGTCGATCTTGGCCGCCAGGCGTTCCAGCTCATGGCCCAGGTCGTTCGCGGTTGGGTCGAGGGCGCACGCGATGGTGAAGCCCGCGGGCGCTCCGATCGGCTTGCCCGCCTGATCCTCACCGCGATTGAGCCGCGCGAGAATGCCGATCAGGCCGATCGAATCGACGTCCCAGATGCCCGTGCCGGTTGGGTAGTCGCCGACGCGCGGCGGATCCCCGGTCAGGGCGAGGATGTCACGTACGCCCAGGGCGTGGGCACCGAGGAGCTCCGATTCGAGCGCCATCAGATTGCGATCGCGCGTCGTGAAGTGGACCACGCACTCGAGGTCGAGATCGTGCTGGATGCCGAAAGCGACGGCCAGCGCGCCCATGCGCACGCGAGCCATGGCGCTGTCGCTGACGTTGACGACGTCGACGCCGGCCTCCTGGAGCAGCCGGCCAGCCTCGATCGTGCGCTCGATGCGCACCGAGCGCGGCGGGTCGATCTCGACGCTGACGACGAAGCGCCGCTCGGCCAGAAGCGTCGCCAGGCGCGTGGGTGGCGGCGGCTCGCTGAGCGCCGCCGCATTGCGCTCCGTGGTCGGCGTGCGCGGCCGTTCGATGCGTTGCTCGTGCTCGTGCGCGTGGCCGCGGGGGCGCCGCGCGGTACCGGACGACGTGCCCAGCAGGCCGTCGAGCGCGGCGCGCATGTGCCGGATGTGCTCCGGCGTCGTCCCACAGCAGCCGCCGACGATCCGTGCGCCGGCGTCCAGGAAGCGGCCCACCTGCGCGCCGAAGTAGGCCGGCGGCGCGGCATACACGAACTGGCCCTCCATGCGCTGGGGCAGGCCGGCGTTGGGCACGATCGATCGAGCAAGGCCGGGCGACGGCCTGCCCATCTGGACCACGGCGTCGAGGCAGATCTGCGGGCCGACGCCACAGTTGACTCCGACCGCGTCGACGCCGGCCGCGGCGAGGGCCGTCGCGGCGGTCTGCGGGCTGGAGCCGTCGATCGCGGCCAGCTCCTCGCCGAAGGTCATCTGGGCCACGATGGGCAGGTCGCTCAGGGCGCGCGCCTCGGCCACGCCCAGCAGCAGCTCGTGCAGATCGCTGAAGGTCTCGAAAATCAGCACGTCCGCGCCACCTTCGAGCAGGCCTTCGACCTGCTCGCGGAACGCCTCGCGCACCTGTGCCTCGTCCTGTCGCTCGGGACCATGAACCGGAGCCTCGAGCGGCCCGATGCTGCCGAAGATGAGCACGTCGCCCCGGCCGGCGACGTCGCGCGCGTCACGGGCGAGCTGGGCCGCCTTGCGGTTGAGCAGACGCGCGCGATCGGCGAGGCCGAACGCCTTGAGGCGGAGCCGGTTGGCGCCGAACGAGTTCGTCTCGATGCCGTTCGCGCCGGCCTCGATGTACTCGCGGTGTATGGCGCCTATCAGGTCGGGATGCGTCTCGACGAGCGCGTCGAGCGACGAGCGCTGGGGCACGCCACGCGAGAAGAGGAGCGTGCCCATCGCTCCGTCGAGGAGCAGGGGGGCATGTGCCAGCCGCTCGCTGAAGGCACGCCGGGGATGCGACGTCTGCCCGCTCGTCAAGCTCGCGCCTCGTCGTTCATCGAACCGAGATTAGCGGTAGGGGCCAAGGTCCGGCCCGGGAGACGCGGCCGGAACCTCGAGAAGACGAGGCTAGAGGCGCGGCGTCGCGAGGCGGACGAATGCCATCAGCGAGGAAACGACGCTGATCACGATCGATGTCAGGAGCGCGGCCACGACGACGTCGACCGTGATGCTGCCGGGCGGCCAATGCGCGAGCGTGAAGCCAAGGCTGAGGGACTGGCCAACGGCCGCGGCAAGCATGATCAGCGCCGTGTTGATCACGAAGCCGATCAGGCCGAAGGTCAGCAGGTTGAGCGGCAGGCTGAGCAGCTTGACGATGGGCCGGATGTAGGCGTTGATCACGCCGACGATTGCGGCCAGGATGAGCAGCTGCCACCAATCCCCGCGGAACTCGACGTGCGGCACGAGGCGCAGCGCGGCGATCAAGGCGATGGCGTTGACCACTACGCGAACGACAAACTCGAACACCAGCGCGAATGCTACCTGTGGGCGTGACGGCTAGGATGCCGGTCGTGACGATCCAGACCGAGTTCACCCCGCTCGCTCCCGACAACCGGGCCACACCACGCACGGCCTTCGATCACGCCCTGCGTGCCCTGCTCGACGACCTGTTTGGCGCGCAGCCGACGTGGGCGACACAGATCGGTTTCCACGCCTACGACAACCGCTGGCCGGACATGACCGACGCCGGGCGACGGGCACGCCTGGGCCTGATCGCCCGCCATCGCCGCGCGCTCCAGGCGCTCGACGAAGGCGCGCTGTCTGCGGCCGAGCGCATCGATCGCGGCATCGTGCTCGAAGCGCTGGACGGCATGGAGTTCGACGAGACCGAGCTGCGCGAGGCGGCGTGGGATGCGCTCGGCCTGGTCCGGATTGCGGGCGGCGGATTGTTCTCGTTGCTCGCGCGCGACTTCGCGCCCTGGCAGCACCGGGGCGCCGCGTTCCTGGGCCGCCTGCGCGGGCTGCCGGATTACCTCCAAGCGGCGGCGGCCGGGCTCACCGGCATGAACGGCCGGCCCGTCTCCGCGCTCCACATCCAGGTCGCCCTCGCCCAGCTCAACGGCGTGACCGAGCTGATCGACCAGGGCATCGCCGAGGCCGACCTGCGCGCCGCGCAAGACGGACATACCGATCTGGCGCGCGAGATGCACGTCAGTGAAGGTGCGGCGCGCGGCGCGGTCGAGCAGTTCCGGCGCGTGCTCACCGACGACGTGCTGCCGCGCGCTCAGGGTGAGGGTCGCCTCGGGTCGGAGCTGTTCGCCAGGAAGCTGCACCACACTCTCGCCAGCAACATCGCGCCGGAGCACCTGCTCGCTCGCGCGCGGCGCGACTACGACCTCGTCAGGGCCGAGCTGGTCCGCCTCGCGCACGGCGCGTGGAACGACTGGTGCCCGGGCCAGGCAGTGCCCGAGTCGGCTGACGACGCAGTGCGCAAGGTCCTTGACGCCATCGCGCGCGAGCATCCCCAGCCGCACGAGCTGATCGACGTCAACCGGGCCGAGATCGCCCTCATCGAGCGTTTCTGCCGGGAGCGAAACGTGATCGGCCTGCCCGACGAGCCGCTCCAGATCACGTGGACGCCGGTCTTCATGCGCGCCTACGGACGCGCCTTCCTCCAGTCGCCCGGGCCGCTCGACAAGGGCCTGCCGAGCTATTTCTGGATCACGCCACCGGACGAGAACCTGGGTCCCGCGGCGGTCGAGTCGTACCTGCGCGAGGACAACGACCGGATGAACGTGCTGATGGCCATCCACGAGGGAGTGCCCGGCCACTACCTCCAGGGCGCGTATGCCAACCGCTCGCCCAGCCTCGCCCGGGCCGTGTTCGCCAGCGGCACGTTCGCCGAGGGCTGGGCGGTCTACGTCACCCAGGTGCTGATGGACCTGGGCTACCGAGACAACGAGCCGGCGCTGATGCTCACGCACTGGAAGTTCTACCTGCGCGCGATCACCAACGCGATCATGGATGTCGCCATCCACACGGAAGGTATGACCGAAGAGCAGGCCATGGCGCTCATGGTCGGCGGCGGTTTCCAGGAGCAGGATGAGGCACGTGCCAAGTGGGTGCGGGCGCGGCTGACGTCGACCCAGCTGTCGACCTATTACGTCGGCTCGCTCGAGATGTGGGACCTCGAGACGGAAGCACGCAGGCGTGCGGCGATCGCCACGGGTGCCAGCGCGGAATCGGTGCCCGATCAGCACATCGCCGGCGGCATCGGCGACACGCCCGGCTTCGACTACCGCGCGCATCTCGAGTCGGTGATCTCGCACGGCACGCCGCCGATCAAGTGGGTCGCGCGCGAGATGTTCGGGGAGGCGGACTGACTTGGATTTCGGGCTGATCCTGCCCTCGTATCGCGCGGGGGCGACGGTCGAATCGATCGACGCCGGGAGCTCCACCGCGGCACGCTTGGGCTGGCGTTCGGTGTTCACGACCGACCACTTGCTGGTCGAGCCAGCCAAGCGCTCGGAGGACTACTACACGGTCTTCGACGCGGTCGTCACCCTGGCTCACATCGCGGCCCGCGAGCCGTCGCTGCGCGTCGGCATCAGCGTCGTGGTCGTCCCGATGCGCAACGCCGTTGAGCTGGCCAAGGAGCTGGCCACGATCGACGCGCTGTCCGGCGGCCGGCTGATTGCCGGCGTCGGCGTGGGCTGGAACGAGACCGAGTTCGGCCATCTCGGGCTGGGCGGTGAGCGCTTCCACCGGCGCGGCGCGTACCTGGACGAGGCGATCGCGATCTGGCGCCAGCTGTGGAGTGGCGAGACGGGACCGTTCCACGGCCATTTCCACTCGTGGGAAGAGGTGCGTTTCGCGCCACTGCCGGCGCAGGGGCCGAACGTCCCCGTCTGGGTCGGCGGCCGCGACGAGCACGGCCTGCGCCGTGCCGGCCGGCTCGGCCAGGCCTACCACTCGTCGGCGGCCGGGCACGAGCAGCTGGCCGCGCGCATCCCCATCGTCAACGCCGCCGCCGCGGAAGCCGGCCGGCCCGCACCACTGATCTCGGCCCGCGTGCGCGTCCAATTCGGACCATCCGAGGCGCCTTTCTACATGCTCGCCGGCACGCCCGAGCAGATGATCGCCGAGATCAAGGCCTTCAGGGAAGTCGGCACGGGACACATGGCGTTCGACTTCGCGGAGACGAATCCGGACGCGCTGGTCGGGCTCATGGAGCGTTTCGACCGGGAGGTCCTGGCCTCGTTCCGGTGACCACGCCGTGAGTGTCTCTCGTCCAAACTCGGCGCGGCCGCGCCAGGATCAGCCCGCTGCGCACGATGCCGCCGTGCCGCCTTCCAGCGAGGAACTCGAGGCGATCGAGCACGACCGCATCTCCTGGGCTGCATTGCTCGGTGCCTCCGTCCATGAACAGCCCGACCTGGGAATGACGCTCGTCGTCCACGACAGAGTCGGCTCGCCGCTCAACTTCGCCGCCGCGATCCGCTGGCCCCTCAACGAAGTCGATGCGCGCCTCGCGGCGGTCTCCAGCCGCATGCGCGCCGCCAACGCGTGGCCGTCGGTGGTCGTCTGCTCGGGCCTCACCCAGCCTCCTGACCTCGCTTCAGCGCTGAGTGAGGCAGGCTGGATCGAGGTCTTCTCGGAACTGATCATGGCCACGCGCCGGCCGCAGGTCGTGCCCCATCTCGATCCGAACCTGCGCGTCGAGGCGGTCACGCCACAGACGGCTCTTGAATCCGTTCGCCTCGAGACAGCGGTGTTCGGCCTGCTGCCCGACGCCATCGGCGAGAGCGCGGAGCTCCTGGCCAGGTCTGTGGCCGACGGCACGACGCGCGGCTACCTCGTGCGCCTGGGCCGCGAGCCGGTGGCGACGGCGCGTCTGGTGCCCGGGCCGACGGTCTGTGGGCTCCACGCGATCAGTGTCGCCGCGCGCCACCGCCGGCGCGGCTACGGCCGGCTCATCACCTCGGTCGCAACCCGCGCCGGCCTCGCCACCGGCCACCGGCTGGTCTGGCTGGGCGTCCTCGAGGAAAACGCGCCGGCGGTCGGGCTGTATCGCTCGCTGGGCTTCGAGCCGGCATTCTCGTGGACCCGCTGGATCGCGCCGGCGTGATCGCACCAGCCTGAGCCTTATCAACGCGGGCCGTGTCGACTAACGTTCGCCAGACCATGATCTGCGCTCAGTGCGGCACCGAGAACGAGGCCGGCCGCAAGTTCTGTCTCGAGTGTGGCGCGCACCTGGCCAGCGGCTGCCCGAACTGCGGCGCCCAGAACCCGCCCAACGCCAAGTTCTGTGGCGAATGCGGCACCGCCCTGGGCGGCTCTGCAGGGCCGGCGCGAACCGAGGATGCACGACGCGGCGCGATGCCGGCAGCAACGTCCGTCGCTGAGCGACGACTGGTCAGCGTCCTGTTTGCGGACCTCGTCGGCTTCACGACGCTCAGCCAGGACGAGGATCCGGAGGACACGCGCGAGTTCCTGACGCGTTACTTCGAGCTCGCGCGGACGATCGTCGAACGCTACGGCGGCACGATCGAGAAGTTCATCGGCGACGCCGTGATGGCCGTGTGGGGCACGCCGACAACGCACGAGGACGACGCAGAGCGCGCGGTTCGAGCGGCGTTGGAGATCGTGGACGGCGTGCCCGGCCTGGATAACGGCAAAGGCATCCAGGCACGCGCCGGGGTCCTGACCGGGAACGCGGCCGTGACGCTCGGCGCGAGCGGCCAGGGCATGGTTGCGGGCGACCTGGTCAACACCGCCAGCCGTCTCCAGTCGGTGGCGCCGCCCGGGACCGTGCTGGTCGGCGAAGCGACCTATCACGCCGCTGCGAACGCGATCCGCTTCGAGGAGGCCGGCGAGCAGCTGCTCAAGGGCAAGTCGTCTGTCGTGCCCGCGTGGCGCGCCGCTGCCGTCACTGGCCTTCTGCGCGGCGGAACAGGCCGGAGCGAGGCGCTCGAGCCGCCCTTCACCGGCCGCGACGAGGAGCTGCGCCTGCTCAAGGAGCTCTTCCACGCCACCCAGCGCGAGCGCAAGCCGCGCCTCGTGTCGGTCGTCGGCCACGGCGGCATCGGCAAGAGCCGCCTGGCGTGGGAGTTCGAGAAGTACATCGATGGCGTCGTCGAGACGATCTACTGGCACCATGGCCGCTCCCCGGCATACGGCGAGGGGATCAGCTACTGGGCATTGGCCGAGATGGTCCGTGGCCGCGCCGGCATAGCCGAGACCGACGATCCGGCCGTCGCCGCGACCCGTCTCCATGAGGCGCTTGTCGAGTGGCTGCCCGACGAGCAGGAACGGCGCTGGGTCCAGCCTCGGCTGGCGGGGCTGCTGGCGCTGGACGCGATGCCCGCAGGCTCGGGCGACGAGCTGTTCGCCGCGTGGCGGATCTTCTTCGAACGCATCGCCGAGCGAGGCTCGACCGTGCTCGTCTTCGAGGACATCCAATGGGCCGACGAGGGCCTGCTCGATTTCGTGACCGAGCTCCTCGATCGCTCGCGCAACCTGCCCATCTTCGTCGTGGCGCTCGCTCGGCCGGAGCTGTTCGATCGCCGGCCAGGCTGGGGCTCCACCATGCGCAGCCTTACGACCATGTCGCTCGAGCCGCTCGAACGCGCCCACATGTTGGAGCTGGTCACGGGCACGGTGCCGGGCATCCCGGCCGAGGCCGCCAGCGCCATCGTCGACAGAGCCGAAGGCATCCCCTTGTATGCGGTCGAGACGATTCGCATGCTCCTCGACCGTGGCGATGTCCGTCGCTCGGACGACGGAACGTTCGAGATGTCCGGGCGTCTCGACGATCTGGCCGTGCCGAACTCGCTACAGGCACTGATCGCAGCCCGCATGGACGCGCTCGCCGAGCACGAACGCCGGTTGCTTCAGTCGGCGGCGGTAATGGGCAAGAGCTTCGTTTCCGAGTCGCTCGCCGCCATAACCGGTGAGACAGTGGATGCGCTGCGCGATTCGCTGGCAGGGCTCGTGCGCCGCCAGATGCTCCAGGTCGACGTCGATCCGCGATCGCCTGAACGCGGTCAGTACCAGTTCGTCCAGGCCGTCGTGCGCGAGGTCGCTGAGGCGTCGCTGTCGCGCGCCGATCGCCGCGCGCTTCACCTCGCCGCGGCGCGCTACTACGAGTCGCTCGGCGACGACGAGCTCGCCGGCGTCCAGGCCAGCCACTATGTCGAGGCCTACCACGCGACCCCTGCTGGCCCAGAAGCGGATGCGCTGGCCGCCCAAGCGCGCGTTTCCCTGCGCGCCGCGGCCGAGCGAGCCATCGCGCTCCATTCCAACCGCCAGGCGGTGAGCTATCTCGAACAGGCACTCGCCGTCACGCCCGACCCGAAGGAGCAGGCTGCGCTCCACGAGCGCGCCGTGCATCCCGCGCTCCAGGAGGGACTCATCGACGTGGCGATGAAACACGCGCGCCGCGTCCAGGAGCTTGCCGGTGGGTTGGGCGACGCTCAGATGGGGCTCGTTGGGGCCGCGCTCGAAGCGCAGGTCGATCTGAGCGAGCACCGCGAGAAATCCGCGATCGACGTTCTCACACCGGCGATCGAAAGCGTACGTGGCATGCCGGCAAGTGCCGCTTTGCTATCTGCCGAACGCGAGCTGGCCCGCGCGCTGATGATCCGCGGTTCTAACCGTGAGTCGGTCACCTGGGCCGATCGCGTTCTCGAGGCCAGCGCGATCGCCGACGACGCGCTCGTGCTCGACACGCTGATTACCAAGGGTACGGCGCTGCTGAACCTCGGCCGAGACACTGAGGGCGTGGTCCTGTTGCGCGGGGTCATGCAGTTGGCAGAGCAGGTCGGCGACGTCTGGGCAGCGCTGCGAGCGCGCAACAACGCGTTGGGCGCCATTGGAGCCGAAGACACCGCTGCCGCCGTCGAGTTGCTCAGCGAAGGCTCAAGATGGCGCTGCGCTATGGGCAGTTAACGTGGGCCTACCAGTTTGGGCAGGTCCTGCTCGACAATCGCTTCGAGATTGGCGATTGGGACACAGGCGTCGACGAGATGACGCAGCTCGACGCACCGGGTTTCTACGGTGGCTGGCACCTCGGCTCCCTGGCCATGCGCTCCGCCTTCCCGGGCAGACTCGACGAGGCCCGCGCGCGCCTGTCCGCGGCCCGTGAGCTGATTGGCACGGACACGTCGCAGGGTGTTGCCGGCATGTCGGTGACGGAGGCGACGGTTGAATTCGCGGCCGGCGAGTGGGCGAAGGTCGCAGCGGCCGCCCGAGAAGCCTGGACTCACATCGACGCGGTCGACGTGGCCTCATCGATGGGCGCAGCCGCGGCGGTCGCCGCCAACGACGTCAACCTGGCCCGAGAGGCACTCCAGGCACACCTTTCGTTCGAACGGCGCGGACGGCTAGTGGACGCTTCGCGCCGATGGCTCGAGGCCGCGGTCGCGCTGCTCGAGGAGGATTGGGCGAGCGCTCGAGCCGCCTATCTCTCGGCGCGCGGCGATCTGAGCGCGGGTTCCAGCAAGCTCACTCTCGCGCTGCTCGAGCTGTCAGTTGGTCAGCGTGGCAAGGGCAAGATCCCGGAGGCTGCCGATGCGGACGCCGCGGCGCGGGAGTTCTTCCGAAGCCGCGGCGCGCAGCCATTCCTCGATCGCTATGACGCAGCGTTCGTCCGAACTGCTGCCGTGCCCTCTCGCCCGACTGCGGCGGAGTCGGAATCCGTGTCCAACAAGACATAGGTACTTCTCATTCGACCGTTAACGATCTGTTAACGGACTGCGCCTTGTTCCTCGGCGTGCCCTGAAGGAGGATTGGATGATACGTAAGGAAGGAGCACATGATGATGCTCAACGAGCAATCCATTGTTGATCGAATCGAGAGCGCCCACGGGCAGCGGCCGTACTGCGATTGCGGCCGGGAAACGATCGTGGTCTACCGCGATGGAAGCATGTGGCTGGAATGCGCGGCGATGCACGAGCCAGCCGAGAACCGGATCGTGCGGATCTGGCGGGCAGTCGCGCCACAGCCGCACGTCAGCGAGTCGATCGTCGACATTTCAACGCCCGTCCAGCGGGCCGCCTAGCGCGTCTCCGATTCCTCGGTGGAACGGTCGCGCGACTGCCTGAAGCTCAGGGTCGATGCGAAGGTCGCCGACTGACCCGACTGGAGCGAGAGCGGCCAGCGGGTGGTGAGGCCCGAGCCCTGGTAGACGCGCTCGAAGCCCGCCTCCGAGTTCGACACGGTCTCGACCGCGAACCACTGCGCCCGCGCAGGCGGATCGGCGACGAGCGATATTTCGACGCCTTCATAGGTGTTGCCGAATGACAGATCCGCTCCGGCCGCCACGTGGCCGCGTGAGTCGTGGCGCCACTCATCGGCGCCGGAGCGGTAATACGCAGCCGGGTTGGCGCCGCCGCCCATCAGGTTGACGTTCCACTCGAGCTCGACTGAGCCCTCGAACTCGCGCTCGGCGAGGATCTCAACGCTGACTATCAGCGTGCCGTCGGGCCGATCGCCGTCGACGGTGATCGTCTTGCGCGCGGCTAGGCCGTCCCAGCGTCGCGTGACCACCAGCTGGCGGTCGGTCGCCCGTTGCACCTCCCATGGCCCGCGGTCGAAGTCGCCGACCAAGTGGCTGTCGGCGCGGCGCAGCCGGACGAGGCCGCTCCGGCGTTCGTGATCGTCGTATTCGATCGAGCCGGCCAAATCGTCGTCATGCTTGGCGTCGGCGTCTTCCAGCGGATCCGGCGATCGGATCGCGTCGTGGTAGGGCTCGGGCCGGCGGCGCAGCACGGACGCCAGCGCGACGCGCGTCGCGCGCAGGTCCCACGAGCCAATTCCCGCGCCCTCGGCGACGTCCACGACCACCGTCTGTCCTGCTGTGCCCAGCGCGACCTCGTCGACGCCGTCGAGGTCGTAGTCGGCGATGCCGGCCAGCGCGCCTGAGCCCAGCGCGAGGTCCTCGGCGGCGATCAGCTCGGCCAGCGTCGCCATGCGCATGTGGACGATGTACACGCCGCCGAACCAGCCGTGCCAGTAACAGTCGTTCGACTGGCCGCGGTAGATGTGGTCGAGCGCTCGCTCGCGCAACGCGCCCTCCGGCATCGCAGCCACGGCCGCCGAGGCGCGCAGCATCTGCTTGTGCAGCTCGTTGATCTCGCGATAGCGCACCTGGAAGTTGCGCCACATCGCACCGCGCAGGAAGCGCAGCTCGGGCAGATTGCGCTCCGACGCGTGCTCCATCAGCCGGTTGAAGACCGGCTGCTCTGTGACCGGCAGTGCCCAGCCGGTCATCTCGACGTACGACGCGCTCGGGATGTAGATGCGGCCGATGGACGCCTGGCCGGCCATCCATTGCGACGGCGTCACGGTCGACAGCCAGCCGGCGTTCTCCTCGAGTGCGCTGAAACAACGCTCGACCCACTCGTCCCTGCCCCAGCACAGCTCGTACGTGCCCGGCCAAGCGCCGAACTTCTCGCCGTCATCGCCCATGATCCCGATCCGCTCGCCGCCGTCGGTCGCGTTGTCGCGCAGGTACGCGATGAGTTCGTCGACCGGGCGCCACGGGATCCGGTAGCGCAGGCCCTTCTCGGTCCCGAAGATGGTCAGCAGCTTGCCCTGGTCATCAGTTGTGTACGTGCCCCACATCCGGTCCTCGGGCACGAACGCGCCGCGCAGGTGGTTGTCGTCGAGGACGGTGTACGCGTAGCCGGCCGTGGCGAGGTCGAACGGCAGTGACGGCTCCCAGACGCGCTCGGCCAGCCACGCGCCCGTTGGGCGCACACCGAATTTCTCCGCCACCGTCGTGCGCATCCGCTCGAGCTGGCCGATGCGGTCCCGCTCGGGCAGGGCGACGAGGATCGGCTCGTACAGTCCGCCGCCAAGGATCTCGACCTGGCCGCGCGCGACGAGCGCACGCAGCCGGGCGATCGACTCGGGCCGCGTGGCCGCCATCCATTCGAGCAGCGGCCCGGTGTAATGAAGAGCCAGTCGTACGCCCGGATGGCGCTCGAGGGCGCTGATCATGGGCTCGTACGCCTTCTCGTAGACGTCCTCGATGACCCAGCCGAAGTTGCCCACGGGCTGGTGGTTATGGATGATGAGGGCAAGCGAGATGCGTTTGGTCATTTGTCTCCGGCGACTCGGGCGGAGGCGCTGTTAGTCGGTCAGGCGGCAGTCTTGGCCCGTGCTCCAGGGCGCGCTTCCGGGTCGCTGGCCGGCGCCTGTTCAGGACGCGACCCTCCGGCCGCAGGCCCGTAGAGCTGCTCGACGTATTCCTGGAGCATCCGGCTCGTCGAGAACTGCCAAATCGTGCTCTGCATCGAGTTGCGCATCATCTGTAGCCAGCGGCGAGGAAGACCCTTCCGGTCGCGGTCGTAATACATCGGCACGATCTCGTTCTCGAGCAGTCGATACAGGTCCTGGGCATCCGCCCAATCCTGCGCACCCTCGTCGGGGTTGATATCTCGGCGGCCGATGGCCCAGCCGTTCTCACCGTTGTAGCCCTCGTCCCACCAGCCGTCGAGGACCGAGCAGTTGATGATCCCGTTCATTGCCGCCTTCATGCCGCTCGTGCCTGACGCCTCGAGTGGCCGGCGCGGGTTGTTGAGCCAGATGTCGACGCCCTGGACGAGGTAGCGCGCGACGCGAATGTCGTAGTCCTCGACGACGAAGACGCGCTTGGCGAACCTGGGCGAGCGGCTGCGCGCGAAGATGTCCTGGATGACGCGCTGGCCCGGCCGGTCGGCTGGGTGTGCTTTGCCGGCATAGACGATCTGCACCGGCCGATCGGTGCTGTCCAGGATGCGCGCCAGGCGCTCCTCGTCGGTGAAGATCAGCGCGGCGCGCTTGTAGGTTGCGAAGCGCCGCGCGAAGCCGATCGTCAGCATCTCCGGGTCCAGCGCGTCGGCCAGCTCCTCGAGCACGAGCGGCGCTTCGCCGTGGCGCGCGAACTGCTGCTGAAGCCTGCGGCGCGAGAAGTAGGCCAGCTCCAGCTTCTGGCGGCGGTGCGCCTCCCACATGTCATCGTCGGTCAATCGCGCGACGCGGGTCAGGAACTTGACCGGGCGTGGGTCGAGATTGTCGAGGTCGCCGTCGATCGACTCGTACAGCGCGCGAAACGGACCGCCGACCCAGCTGGGTGGGTGGACGCCGTTGGTGATGCCCAGGATCGGCTTGTCGACGACCGCGCTCCAGGTCGCATTGGCTGTTTGCGCGTGCAGATGTGAGACCGCGTTGGCGCCGTTCGTCTCGCGCAGCGAGAAGGCGGTCATGTCGAACTGCTCCGGATCGTTGTCCGTGCCCCGGGCGAGCTCGATGATGCGTTCGAGATCCAGCCCGGTCTGATCCGCGAGTGGCGCGGCGAGGGTGCGTACGAGCTGCGCCTCGAAGCGCTCGTTGCCAGCACTGACTGGGGTATGGATGGTGAACACGGCGTTGCGCTTGACATCCGCGAGCGCGTCGTCCATCGACGTGCCATCGAGCGTGAGCTCGCGCATGCGCTCTACGAGCATGAACGCGGAGTGGCCCTCGTTGAGATGCCAGACCTTCGGTTCGATCTTGAGCGCGCGCAGCGCGCGGACGCCGCCGACGCCCAGGACCATCTCCTGGTGCAGGCGCATCTCGCGGCCGCGGACGTACAGGATGTGCGTGATCGGTCGGTCGGCCGTCTCGTTGTCCGGGATATCCGTATCGAGCAAGAGCAGCGGCACCCGGCCGACCTGGGCGAGCCACACGGCACACCAGACCGTGCGCCCGGGCATCTCGACACCGATCGTCAGCGGTCCGCCGTCGTTTGCGGCGACGCGCGTCAGCGGCAGCAGCGCCGGGTCGTAGTCGGGGTAGGCGTGCTCCTGGTGGCCGTCGGCATCGATCGTCTGGCGGAAGTAGCCGTGGCGGTAGAAGAGGCCCACGCCCACCAACGGGATGGCCATGTCCGAAGCGGCCTTGAGATGGTCGCCGGCGAGCACTCCCAGGCCGCCCGAGTAGATGCCGAGCGACTCATTGAGGCCGTACTCGGCGCAAAAGTAGCCGATCGGACTGTTGAAGGCACGGCCGTGCTGGCGCTCGAACCAATGGCCTGCACCGTTCTCCATGTACCGGTCGAAGTCGTCAAGCAGCGTCCGGTATTCGGCCATCAGGTCGACGTCCTCGAGCACGGGCGACCAGTCGCGCTGCTGCTGGAGAACCGGAACCGGATTGCGGTAGCGCAGCCAGGCCTGGACGTCGATGCGCCGGAACAGGACGCGCACCCGCGGGTGCCACATCCAATAGTGGTTGTAGGCCAGCCGCTGGAGGCCTTCGAGGTGCGCGGGCAGCCGCAGCCCGGCCACCGGCAAGGTGGATATCTCGATCCTTCGGGGCACGATGGCGGGCATCCTACATCGTCCCGAATCGCGACGTAAACCGGTTCAGCGTCACGGTAGATAACGTTTGCTGGGCGCGGCCGTGATTGGCTGCCGCACGACTAAGATCGTCGCCAATGCGCATCGCGATGATTGCCTCGGAGTGTGAGCCGTATGCCAAGACGGGCGGGCTGGCGGACGTAGTCGACGCGTTGTCGCGCGCCCTTGGCCAGCAGAGCCATGAGGTCGATGTCTACCTGCCGCGCTACCGTGGATTGAACCCCCCGAACCCCGCCGAGCGCCTCGACCTGGATGTACCTGCCGCGCCTGGACAGTCGACCGGAGTCGTCCTGTGGAGCACCCAGGGACGCGGCTATCGGCTGCGGCTGGTTGACCACCCGCCCAGCTTCGACCGCTCCGACTACTACGTTACAGAGCCCGGCGCGGGCGTGGATTTCGCCGACAACGGCTTTCGGTTCAGCCTGCTGGCACGGACGGCGCTCGAGTCGATGCGCGTCGAGGATCGGCCGGTCGACGTGATCCACGGCCACGACTGGGAGGGCGCGCCGGCGATCCTGCAGCGCCGGCTGCGCTACGCGGCTGATCCGGTCGTGGGTAGGGCGGCAACGATCCTCACCTGCCACAACCTCGCTTACCACGGCTGGGTGCCGCGCGCGGAGGTGGCCGGCCAGCTCGACCTGCCCGCGTCGCTTGGGGCGCCGGACGGCGTCGACCTGCTGCGCGAGGGCATCCTTGGCGCAGACCTGGTCAACACGGTCTCGCCCGGTTTTGCTGCCGAGTCGCTCACGCCCGAATACGGCGCCGGCGTGGACGACGCGCTGCGCTCGCGGGGCGACCGCTACCTGGGCATCATCAACGGCATCGACACCGAGCTGTGGAACCCGGCCACCGACAGCGATCTGCCCGCGCGCTACTCGGCGGCCGATCTGGCGGGCAAGGCGGCTTGCCGCGCCGCGCTGTGCGCCGAGCTCGAGCTCGACCCGGACGGGCCGCTGCTGGCGATGGTCGGCCGGCTCGATCCTCAGAAGGGCTTCGATCTGCTGGCCGCGGCGGCGCGCGACCTGCTGGCTGAAGGAGCACGCATCTGTGTGCTGGGCACGGGCGATCAACGGTTGATCAAAGATCTGCAGGCGCTGGCCGAATCGCCAGCAGGTCGCGCGCGCTTGGCCGTTGTCGCGCGCTTCGACCGCGGCCTCGCCCGGCGCATGTATGCCGGCGCGGACGCGTTCGTGATGCCGTCGCGCTTCGAGCCGTGCGGCCAGGGTCAGATGATCGGCCTGCGCTACGGAACGCCGCCCATCGTCCGCGCGACCGGCGGCCTGCGCGACACGGTCGTCGATGCCGATGCGAACCCTGAGACCGGCACGGGCTTCGTCTTCGAAGCGGCCGAGCCGGGCGCGCTCATTGCCGCCTGCCGCAGAGCGATGAGCGCGCTGCGCAACGAGCCACGCTGGCGGGACATCCAGCAGCGCGGCATGAGCGTCGATTTCTCGTGGCGCGGACCGGCACGCGACTACGTCGCCATGTACCGCCGGGCGATGGAGATCGCCGCGGCGCCCTAGATCCCTAGTTGGCGACGATCAGCAACGAATCAATGTCGACCCGGGGGTGGCCGGCCGGCCTGCCCAGGACCCTGATGGTCAACGTGTGCGGGCCGTCAGCGAGCTGGCCGGCGCCGAATACGAGGACGCGATTCCTGGTCGATCTCGAATAGAGGTTGATCGTCGTGTCGTGGCCGTCGAGCGTCGCGACGGCCTTGCCCTTCCTCGGACCGGTGATCGCCATCCATGCGACGCCCGTTCCGTTGAAGTTGTACGTCGCCGTCGAATCGGGGGTCGTTGAGTAGATCGGCTCCTCGCTGTAAGCGTTGTTGCTCGGTGCGGAGATCCAGCTTTCCGAAGGCGTGATGCTGAGCGACGAGGGCTCAACGGCGTTGACGACGCTGCTCGGTCCCGTCTGCCACGTCGCCCGCCAGACGCCGTGGACCTTGGCCTGCACGCGGTACTGATAGCGCCGGCCGGGCCATGCCGTCGTGGTCAGCTTGGCCGAAGTCGTCCTGGTCGGCGCGCTCCACGCCCCTTCGTCGACGCTGACTTCGACGCGGTACCTGGTTGCGTGCTTCACGGCACTCCAGCGGACAACCACGGGCAGGGCGCTCTGTGTCGACTGGACTCCGGCGCTGAACGTGATCACCGGACCGCCCGCGTCGACGGCCGTGTTGTAGACGATGAGCGTGAAGGTCGCTTGCTCCGTCTCGCTCGTCGACATGCCGGAAATGGAGATCTGGTACGAGCCCGGCGCAGCATCCGCTGGAAGAGTGATCGACAACGTTGGCGTGTCCGACGCAGCCGCGACCTGAAAGTCAAACGTCGCATCCCAGCCAGGGGCATCGGTCGCGCTCAAGGCGATGGATTCGCCGAAATCACCCACGCCAGCGATCCACAGCGGGTTCGAGATGGTGGACCCGGCCGAGGCGCGGATGACCTGGCGCTTAGTGCCGATCGAGAAGGACGGATGCTCGTTGAGGGTGTCGAAGCTCGTCACGCTGAGCGCCGGTTCATGGATCGAATCCGGGTCGGTGGAGGTCAGCCAGTCCGCCGTCCCCGTCGCGATCAGGGCGGCACGGACCTGCCGCGGTGTCGGTCGCGGCCGTCCCAGTCGCGCTTCCTCCAGGTAATAAAGGGCAGCACCGCCGGCGACGTGCGGCGTCGCCATGGACGTGCCGCTCATCATCCTGAGCTTGCTGGCGGGTGCCGTGGACCAGACGCATTCGCCGGGGGCGATCAGGTCCACGTCCGGACCGTAGTTGCTGAACGTTGCGTACGCATCATTCGCATCCGACCAGCCGCACGTGGTCGACGGGGCGCCAGGCGGCGTCGGCTGCCCGTGCCCTTCGGCCATAGCCGAAACGGTGATGACCTCGTCGTAGGCAGCGGGGATATCCCCTGAAGCGTCTCTCGACTCGTTGCCTGCGGCGGCGACCATCGTCACCCCGGCGTCAGCCAGGTTGCACACCGCCTGGTGGAGCAGGTCGTCATTGGAATGGCCGCAGTCGCCGTCGTCAGACCCAGGCCCGGCGAGGCTCATGTTCACGACCTCGATCGTCGGCGTCGTGCCGTCCGGATCATTCATCTGCGCGACGTGGTCGAGGCCGCAGATGACCGACGACCAGTAGCCGTTGCCTGTCCCGTCCAGAACCTTGATGGACCACAGTCGCGCACCCTGCGCGACGCCTGCCACGCCCCTGCCGTTCTCGATGGCTGCCGCGATCCCGGCAACGTGCGTGCCGTGGCCGATGCCGTTCGGTGGGTCGGCCCAGCTCGACTGTGCGCTCGGGTCCGACGTCGAGCCGGTGCAGTCGTAGCCGCCGACCACATCCAGCTCGGGATTGTCCGGCTGGATGCCCGTGTCGAGGATGGCGATGTCGACGTCGAGTTTCGCCTGGCCGCGATCGACGTTGTTGGGTGCGCCCACGCGCGCGACGCCCGGCTGAACCTCGCCCGGGTTGACCTGGTAGGGGTCATCGGCGGCGTGGATCGGTCGATCGGGGACGATGGCGAGCACGCGCGGGTCGGCTGCCAGATCCTCGCGCTGCGCGTCCGTGAGGCTGACCGCGAAGCCATTGAGCACTCGCGCGAAGCGCTGCAGCGCCGGCTGGCCGAACTCGTCACGCGTCACCGACGCGACCTGCGGGACGCTCACCCCTGGGCGGAGTTGCACGATCCAGCGCTGGGCAGGCTGCGGCGCGCCCTGTCCGCCGAGCACGACTGACGAGCCGGCGAAGAGAACCAACACAACTGCGGCGATCGCGGCCCTGGCCACGCGCGCGTCCCCCGACCTGGCTGGCACTGCGCGTCAGAGCCTATACGCGCGCGACGGCTGCGATTGGCTAGCATCGCGCAGTGACTGAAGAAGAACATGGCCCGTTGATCCCATCGGGATTGCTGGCCGGGCGCAAGGCGCTCGTATTTGGTGTTGCCAACGACCATTCCATCGCCTGGGGCATTGCCCGAGCGCTGCATGCCGCGGGCGCACAGGTCGGCTTCAGCTCGATCGAGATGCTCATCGACAAGCGCGTCAGGCCGCTCGCCGAGAGCATCGGCTCGACCTTCGTCGAGCCGTGCGACGTCCAGAACGATGCCGACATCGAGCGCGTGTTTGCGCGCTGGCAGAGGGAGCAGGGCAATCTCGACATCCTCGTCCACGCCCTGGCCTTCGCCAAGCGCGAGGACCTCGACGGGCGCTTCGCTGACACGTCGCGCGACGGCTTTGCGCTCGCGCTCGACGTCAGTGCCTACTCGATGGTCGCGCTCGCTCGCGGCGCTGCCCCGCTCATGCCCAATGGCGGCAGCATGATGACGCTCAGCTATTACGGGGCCGAGAAAGTCGTCGCCAATTACAACGTGATGGGCGTGGCCAAGGCCGCGCTCGAGGCAAGCGTGCGCTACCTCGCCGCTGACCTCGGCCCCGACAACATCCGCGTTAACGCGATCAGCGCCGGCCCAATTCGGACCCTTGCGGCCAGCGGCGTCAGCGGCTTCAAGACGATGTACGGCAAGTTCCGCGACGTTGCCCCACTGCGCCGCAACGTGACGATCGACGACGTTGGTGCCACGGCCGTGTACCTGGCTTCTGACCTTTCTGCGGGCGTCACGGGCGAAACGCTGTACGTGGATGCTGGCTTCAACATCCTCGGCGTGCCCTCGACAGAGGCATGAGAGGCGCCCTCGGCGGAGTGGCGTCGCACCTGTCTTCGCTGGGCAGTCGCGGCGGCGGCTGGACCGGAATCCAGTTCATTCTGATCTGGGTGCTGATCGGAACCGGCGTGCGCGGCCGGGCAGACATCAGCGGTGCGGAGCTCGTCGTGGCCATGCTCGCCGGCTGCGCACTTATCGCCCTGGGAACGGCAATCCTTTTTGCGGGGATTCGGCGCCTGGGCGTGTCCCTGAGCGCGCTGCCCAAGCCGGTCGACAATGGTGTGCTCATCGAGGACGGCGTCTACGCCTACGTCCGCCACCCGATCTACCTCGGCGTCATCCTCGTCGGGCTTGGTTACAGCGTCGCGATGGACGCGTTGGTGGCGCTGATCGTCGCCGTCATTCTTGCGGTGTTCCTCGACCTGAAGTCACGCCACGAGGAAACCCTATTGCGCCAGCGATATCCCGACTATGCCGCCTACGCTGCCCGTACGAAGCGCTTCGTGCCCTACGTCTACTGAGCCGCGGCGGCCGGTCGGCTAGGGCCACAGGTTCAGCCTCGGCCGAGCAGCATCCTCGCCAATCGGGCCTGGCCGCGCGCGTCGTCGAGGGCGTGATGGTTGTGGTCCGGCTCGATGCCCAGGCGGGCGTCAACGTTGGCGCGGCGCGTCTCGTCCCAGCGCGCGATGCCGTCGCGACCCATGTAGTACGACTTGAGATCGAGCGCCGCGATGCCGAACGGGTTGCGCCCCAGGTAGCGCCAGAAGTAGTCGGCAACCCACATCCAATCAAACGGCGCGTTGAAGCCGACAAAGACGGGCTGGCGGCCGGCGCATGCGCCGGTGAGCCACGCATCGAAGCGTGCCATCGCCTCTGCCGGTTCGAGTCCGTTCGTCTCCAGCTGCTCGCGGGTCAGCCCGTGGACGGTCTCGGCGTGGTCGTCCCATTCGTGCTCGCCGACCGGTTTGAACTCGAGGTAGATGCCCTGGTCGGGGTCGTCAATGAGGCAGGCACCGATTGACAGCAGGCTGCCCGTCGACGGACTGGCGCCCGACGCCTCGATGTCGACGCTGACGAGTGCTTCCGCGCGCTGGGTCATCAGCTGAAGAGCTCCCAGTAGTTGTTGCTCGGGTCGGCGATGGTGACGTCGCGCGAGCCCCAGGGCCGGTCAGTCGGCCCGTTGATCGGCTTGACCCCGACCGCAGCCAGCCGTTCAACGACAGCGTCGACGTCATCGACCTCAAGGCTGAGCATCATGCGCGACGGCATGCCCGGCACTGCTATGGGTGCTGGAGCGATGTGATCCGAGGCTGCGCCAAGCGTGTTGAGGTTGATGAACACGCCTCCTGGAAAGCGGAAGGTGCAGTTGCCCTGGCTTTCGTCAACTATCGGCATGCCGAAGACGTCGATGTACCACCGGCGTTCCCGGGCGAGGTCGTCGACGAAGACAGTCACAGCAAAGAAGCGCTTTGCCCAAGTAGGGCCGGCGTTGGCTTTCTCCATGAGTCGACCCTAACGCGTCGTCCAATCCACAGGCTTATCCCCAGTCAGTGGCGAGTCGGTGGATAAAGTCGGCCACGTTCGGCGAATCTCGTGGATGACTCCCTTGTGTGGGGTATGGGCCGTCCCTAGTCTTCGTCTCAGCCCGAAGGGGCCACGGAAAACTGAACTCGACTCGGGAGGCTTGCTTTCCAGGAAGAGATCGGTTCCGGCAGAGCTGGAGGCTCAGGGACTCGTTCCGGAGCCGACGCATGAGGCTCGTCCTCAGGCGCTCTGCGAGGGGCTCGTCCCCTTGCACCACTCCGCCGAATGTCCGAGGTTCCTTCGGGTCTTTCCTTGTCCGCCGTAGGCGCAAACCGCGGTCAGCGGCGGGCGCTGGCCAGGATGTGGCGGAAGACGTCGCGTGCGGAGACGATGCCCACCGCGCGGCCGTTCTCGACGAGCGGAATGTGGCGAAAGCCGCCGACGGCCATCTTGTTGATCGCGACCGCGATCGAGTCGTCGGGCCGGAGCACGACCGGGTCCGCCGTCATGAGGTCCGCGACCGTCACGCCGTCGAGCTTCCAGTCGGTCAGCTTCATGACCAGGTCCCGTTCGCTGAGAATGCCGCGCACCTGTTCGCCGTCCTCGACGATGAGGCAGCCGGCGCCGGCCTGCTGCATCTGTTGGACGGCGTCCGCGGCCGTCGCCGTCGGCGCGATCGTCAGTGGCTTGTGGTGACGCAGATCAGCCAGCGGGATGCGCACCATCTCGGCCTCGAACTCCGTGCTCGGGGCCGGGATGTCGACCGACATCAGGTCGAAGCCGCAGTTCTCGCACTCGTCGACGCCCTGGATGTTGTTGAAGCCGCACTGCGGGCAGATCACGGGACTAGCCCTGGACGGTCCACGTCTCGCCGCTCGCGAGCAGCTTGCCGATGTCGCCGCTGCCCTGACGCGTGATCGCGTCCTGGATCTGGCCGACCATCAGCTGGTCGTGCGTCGGGCGATCGATGCGCCGCAGCACGCCGACGGGCACCGGGTAGTCCGGCCACCACATGCGCGACAGCATGTAGGCGAGGTACGGGTCCTGCGCGGTCTCGTCGTGAACGAGCAGATCCTCCTCGCTTACGCCGTTGCCCAGCTGAACGACCTCCGGGTGGAGCCCGTTGAGACGGATGCCCTTGTCGCGCTTGGCGCCGAAGACCATCGGCTTGCCGTCCTCCAGGAACAGCATCCGATCGTCGCGTACGTCGCGCTCGGTGAACTCGCGGTACGCGCCGTCGTTGAAGATGTTGCAGTTCTGGAGGACCTCGACGAAGACCGAGCCGTGATGGAAACCGGCGCGGTTGAGCGTCTCCTGGAGGTGCTCGGTGTGCGTATCGACCGAGCGCGCGACGAAGCTGGCCTCAGCGGCCAGGGCGATCGACAGCGGCTGGACGGGCAGATCGACGGTTCCGTACGGCGAAGACTTCGTCTTCTTGCCCAGCTCCGAGGTTGGCGAAGCCTGGCCCTTGGTCAGCCCGTAGATGCGGTTGTTGAACATCACGACCTTGATGTCGACGTTGCGCCGCATCGAATGGAGGATGTGGTTGCCACCGATCGACAACGCGTCGCCATCGCCGGTGATGACCCACACCATCAGAGCGGGGTTGGCGAGCTTGAGGCCCGTCGCCAGCGTGGGGGCGCGGCCGTGGATCGAGTGGAAGCCGTAGGTGTTCATGTAGTACGGCAGACGGCCACTGCAGCCGATACCGGAAATGAAGACGATGTTCTCCTTGGGCACGCCGAAGTCGGGCATCGTCTTCTGGGTCTGGGCCAGGATCGAATAGTCGCCACAGCCCGGGCACCAGCGGACCTCCTGGTCGCTGACGAAGTCCTTGCGCGTCAGCTCGATCACCTGAGCGTTCTCCGGACTCAGCGCGGGCTGGCCGCCGTTGCCGTTGGTGTGGCCGTTGGTGGTTGTTGAATCGGTCATTGCCCTACTTCTCGCCGAGCAGCTCTTCCGCTGCCTGCTTGATCTCGATGATGCGGAATGGCTTGCCTCGGACGCGGTTAAAGCCGAGGACGTCGATCAGGAACTTGGCCCGCAGGAGCAGCGACAGCTGGCCCAGGTTGACCTCCGGCACCAGCACGCGCTTATAGCTGCGCAGGATCTGCTCGGTATTGGCCGGCAGTGGGTTCAAGTGCCGCAGATGGGCGTGGGCGACGCTCCAGCCCTCGGCCTGCAGGCGCTCGACGGCGCTGCGGATGGCGCCGTAGGTGCTGCCCCAGCCGAGGATGAGCAGGTCGCCGTTCTGCGGACCGAAGGCCTCGAGCTCCGGGATGTCGCGCGCGATGCCGGCGATCTTCTGCTGGCGCAGGAGCGTCATGCGGTGGTGGTTGTCCGGGTCGTAGCTGACGTTGCCGGTGACGTCGGCCTTCTCGAGACCGCCGATGCGATGCTCGAGACCGGGCGTTCCCGGCACCGCCCACGGTCGGGCGAGCGTGTGCGGGTCGCGCGCGTACGGCTGGAAGCTCGGTTTGTCGGTGTGGCTGGGGACCGAGATGTCGGGCAGCTCGTCGAAGTTCGGAATGCGCCACGGCTCCGCGCCGTTGGCCAGGAACCCGTCCGACAGGAAGAGCACGGGCGTCATGTAGCGCAGCGCCAGCCGGAAAGCCTCGATCGCGTAGTCGAAGCATTCGGCCGGAGTTGCCGGCGCGACGATGGGCACCGGTGACTCACCGTTGCGTCCGAACATCGCCATGAGCAGGTCTGTCTGCTCTGTCTTGGTGGGCATGCCCGTCGATGGCCCGGCACGCTGGACGTCGACGACGACGAGCGGCAGCTCGACCATCACGGCCAGGTTCATGGCCTCGCTCTTGAGCGCGATGCCGGGGCCGGAGCTGGCCGTCAGGCCCATCGCTCCGCCGTAGGAGGCACCGATCGCGGCACCGATCGCGGCGATCTCGTCCTCGGCCTGGAACGTCTTGACGCCGAAGTTCTTGTAGCCGGCCAGCGCGTGCAGGATGTCGCTTGCGGGCGTGATCGGGTACGAGCCGTAGACGAGCTCGCGCTTGGCCAGCCGGGCGGCAGTCACGAAGCCAAGCGCGGTTGCCTCGTTGCCGGTGATATTCCGGTAAGTCCCTGGCGCGAGCTTGGCCGGTGCCACCCGGTAGGTCGAGTGGAACATCTCCGTCGTCTCGCCAAAGGCATAGCCAGCCTTCAGCGCGCGCCTATTGGCCTCCGCGACAACCGGCTTGGCGCTGAAGCGTTCGTCGATCCAGCGCAGCGTGGGATCCATGCTCCGTTCGAAAAGCCAGAACATCAGGCCCAGGGCGAAGAAGTTCTTGGTCAGGTCGACCTGCTTGGAGGTCATGTCGAGGCTCTCGAGCGCGCGCGCGTTGAGCGTGCTGATGGGCACCTCGAAGACGTTGTACTGCTTGAGCGAGCCGTCGTTGAGCGGGTTGGTCTCGTAGCCCGCCTTCTTCAGATTGCCGGGGCTGAACGCATCGCTGTTGACGATCAGCGCGCCACCCGGCGGCAGGTCGCCGATGTTCGTGCGCAGCGCGGCCGGGTTCATGGCCACGAGCACATCCGGCTCGTCGCCCGGTGTGTAGATGTCCGCGGACGAGAAGCTGATCTGGAAGCCGGAGACACCGGGCAGCGACCCCGCCGGGGCGCGGATCTCTGCCGGATAGTCGGGCAGGGTGCTGACGTCGTTGCCGAAGACGGCGGCGGTCCGCGTGAACTGCGTCCCGGTCAGCTGCATGCCGTCGCCCGAGTCGCCCGCGAAACGGATCGTTACCCGTTCGAGCTCCTGGACGCTGACGTCCTTCCTTGGTTCGGTCTCGGTGGTCACGTTGGCTGTCAGGCCCCCTCTGGCTGGTCCATCAGCTGGTGCGGTCTTGGCGGTAGGTTAAGGATTTCCTGCGGAAAGGCTTCGGCCATGAACTCGATCAGGTCCTGCTGACGGAGCAGGCCGACGACCATGCCGTCCTGCTCGACGAGCGGGACGTTGCGGTAATGGCCACTTTCCATCGCCTGCATCGCCTCGAGCAGACTCGCGTCAGCTGACAGTGTGTGTGGATCTGCGGTCATGAAATCAGACACGGGCCTCGATTCGTCGACCGGGCCACCGAACACCCTGGTGAGCACGTCGCGCTCGGTCAGGATGCCTGCCACGCGCCCATGATCCTTGATCAGAAGCGCGTCGCCGCCGTGCTCGCGCATCTGCGCGAGCGCATCGCGCAGGGCGGTCTGTGGTGTGGCCGTCGCAGGATCCGGCCGGGCCAGGACGCGTGCCTTCTCCGTGCGCAGCTCAATACGGCCGATAGCCGTCGTCGTTTGTGACACGCTCTTCGTTCGAGCGCTGCCCTGGATGTCGTAGGAGTCCACTTGCCCTCGGGGTGGGTCGAGCTGAGTCGCGAGATTCTACTCGCGCTCAGCGTCACGCCGGCCGGGCGCCCTCGAAAGGTGACGGCACCGCAAGATTTCGCGTCGCGTTTGGGTCGCAGTCGTGCCGCTCCGGGCGCGGGCGCGCGGCACCATCAAGGAAGGTGTCGGCAAGGCCGTAGGCAACGAGCGCATGCAGAACGAAGGCAAGCTCGATCAGGGCAAGGGCCAGATCCGTGAGGGCGTCGGCAATGTCCGTGACAACGTCGATCGCGCCGCGAACGACTTGAAGCGCGGTCACTGATCCTCGGCCGGGCAGTTTGCTGCCTGGCGGAGACCTAGCGGCGCGAGCCGCTGACGAGCATTAGGTAGTAGAGGAAGGTCAGCAGTGCCGTCAGCGCGGCCGCGACATATGTCCAGCCGGCTGCGCCCAGGACCTGACGCGCGCCGGCCGCGCGTTCACCGGTCAAGCCCATCGGCTCCACGAACGCAAGCGCGCGCCGGCTGGCGCCGAACTCGACGGGCAGCGTGATGAACGTGAACGCGACCGCGGCCGCGAAGAAGACCAGGCCGACGAAGGCGAGGTCGGTGATGCGCATGAAGACGCCGGCGATAACCAGCCACGGCGCGAGAGTCGAGCCGAACTGCGCGACGGGGACGATCGTCTGACGCAGGGCCATCATCGGGTCGTGGCTGGCGTGCTGCTGAGCGTGGCCTACCTCGTGGGCGATGACGGCGACCTGCGCGACCGACAGCCGGCCGTTGAGCGGCTCGGCCGCGCCGGATACGGCCGATGCGCCGTAGGCATAACCGCGGCCCATGGGCGTGCCCATGCCGCCGCCCAGCGGGCTCGACTGCTGGCGCGCAGCGACGCCGGTGCTGATGCGCAGGGCGCGCGTGCGCGGGTCGTAGTGGTCGGTCAGGGTGCCCGGGGTCGGCTCGACCTTGACCTCGGTCAAGCCTTGGGCGTTGAGCAGGTAGCGGGCAAAGTCAAAGGCTGACATCGAGATGCCAGAGTCGACCTTGGCCCACTTCGAGTAAGTCGAACGGACGCGGTGCGCGGCCCACAGCGAGAGCAGCAGGCCGGGGACCATGACGAGGAGCACGTAGGGCAGGAAACCCACCGGAACAACAAGCCTCCAACGGCACGCCGAACGGCGCGCCAGCTGGGTCTACGTTACATCGGCTTCTATAGAGATCCCTGTGATCCGATCCCGCACGACGCGTTCGTAGACCGCGACGTAGCTGTCGATCATGCGCGCGGCCGAGAACCGTTCGAGCGCGCTGGCCCGAATTCGCGCGCGATCCAGGTGCACGACAAGCTCGACCGCGGCTGCGCCCGCGGCGACGTTGTCGACCACGAAGCCGTCGCTGCTGTCGATGACGATCTCGGGCAGCGCACCCGACCGCGCGGCGATTACCGGCGTGCCGGTCGCGAGCGACTCGATCGCAACCAGGCCAAATGGCTCCGGCCAGCGGCTGAGCATGATCGTCGCGAGGGCACTGCCGAACAGCTCGTCGCGCTCGCGCTCGTCGAGCTCGCCCATGAACTCGACCACGCCTTCCCGCTCGGCCGGCGCGACGATCGTGTCGTAGATCTTGCGCTCGCCCGGATCGATGGCCTTGGCCGCGATCTTCAGCAGCCGCCCGGCGCGGCGGGCGAGCGCGACTGCTTCGGCCACGCCCTTGTCGGCAGATAGCCGGCCTACGAAGCACAGGTAGCCGCCTTCGCCCGCCCCGGCCGTGACGCCGTCGAGCGGCAGCCCGTGGTAAACCGTGGCGACCCAGTTGCCCACAGGTGCGAACGCCCGCTGGCTGTTCGAGATGGCGACGAGTGGCGTATCGGGATGGCGAGCGATGCAGCCCGCTATCGGATCGATGTCCGTCCGGCCGTGGATCGTGCTCACGATCGGCACCGGTGAAAGTTCGGCGAGGTCGAAGCCGTGCTGGTCGAGGTGGCCATGGACAACATCGAATCGCGTGGCCACCCCCAGGACCATCTCCGTCGTGCGCCTGTAGAACGGCCGCGGGTCGTGGTGGAAGCCGTCGTTCCACAGCCCGGCGGGCACGGTCGCGACGAGATCGCACGAGACGCGCGAGTCGCCCGGGGCGTACAGAGTCACCTCGTGACCGCGCGCCTGGAGGCCTTCGGCGAGTACGCCGACGATGCGCTCGATGCCACCGTAGCGAAGCGGCGGAACGGGCAGCAGGGGAGGCGCGACGAGAGCGATCTTCACAGCTCACCAATGAGACCATAGGTCTGGTAACTGGCGCGGCTACACTCGGCCGGCCTTGAGCCATTCGGATTCGTTGCGCCGCCGGCCGACCGTGGCATACGACGATCAGCGTTCGCGCGTGCCGCTCCACCCGGTCACGGAGGCCGCGGCACGCATCGCGTATGGCTGGCTGCGCAATCAGCACCATTTCCGCGACCGCCGGCCGGTGCCGGGCTTCTTCTTCCGCAGCGCTCGCTTCTTGAGGCTGCGCGACCGGCAGCCCACGGTCGACGTCGACATGGCCGGCCTGCGTGTGCTGGTCAGCACGTCCGACCTGACCATCGCGCGTTCGGTGTACATCTCAGGTGACTGGGATCCGCTCATGGTCGGCGCCGTCTTCGATGCCCTCGACAGGTATGGCCAGCCGTACCGCGGACGAACGTTCGTAGAGGTCGGCGCGAACTTCGGCGTCTACGCCCTGCCCGCCGTGTCGGCCCATGGCTTCGGCCGTGCCGTGGCCTACGAGCCGGACCCGTTCGCGTTCGAGCTTTTGACGTGCAACATCGAGCGCAACAAGCTGACGAGCAGGGTCAGCGCGTACAACCTCGCGCTTTCGGCAGAGCCTGGCGAGTTGACCCTGCAGCTGGGCAATTACAACGCCGGCGACAACCGCATCGTCGGCAACGGTTCGGCGCCAGACGCGGCGCGCGTAGTGCCCGTGCCGGCACGGACGTTCGATGTCGAGGTCGCCGCGGGCCACATCCCGATCGACGACCTGGGCCTCGCCTGGATCGACGTCCAGGGCCACGAGCTGGAGGTGCTGCGCGGCGCGGCGAGCTTGCTCGCCGCGCGCGTGCCGCTGGTCATCGAGTACGGCACGGAGATGATGTCGACCGCCGACCGGCGCGCGCTCGAGGACCTGCTCGCCGAGCACTACGCGGTCATGGTCGACCTCGGCTGGTGCGCGCTGACCAACCGCCTGCGCTTCCAGCCGGCAAGCGCAATCCGGCGTCTGGCACGTGATGGACGCCCGCTCGAGACCGACCTGCTGCTCCTGCCCGAGAGGCGCGATTGAACGTCGTCTTCCTCTCGCCGCACTTCCCGCCGACCTGGTTTCGCTTCGTGATTGGCCTGCGCAACGCCGGGGCCACGACTTTGGGCGTCGCCGACCAGGCCTGGGAGCAGCTCCAGCCCGAGCTGCGCGACGCGCTCGACGATTACTACCGCGTCGACGATCTGGCCGATCACGAGCAGCTCGTGCGAGCGCTGGGTTGGTTCATCAACCGCCACGGGCTGCTCGATCGCATCGACTCGCTCAACGAGCACTGGCTCGAGACCGAGGCCAGGCTACGCACGGAATTCAACATCCCGGGGCTCGACGATCGGACGATCGCCGCGGTCAAGCGCAAGTCGCTCATGAAGCGACGCTTCATCGCCGCGGGCATCCCGGTCGCCCGTGGCCAGGTGTGCAGAACAGCGCAGGCACTCAGGCGCTGGATCGCCGAGATCGGCTACCCGGTCGTGGCCAAGCCCGACGTCGGTGTCGGTGCCGCGCGCACGTACAAGCTGACTGACGACGCCGAGGTCGAGCGCTACCTGCGCGACAAGCCTCCGGTCGACTACATCGTCGAGGAGTTCGTCAGCGGCCAGATCGTGACCTACGACGGGCTCGCGGGCCGGCAGGGCGAGATCTGTTTCGACTCGACCTTCACCTACTCGGCCGGGGTCATGGAATCGGTCAACGAGCAGGTCGATCTCTTCTACTGGATCAGCCGCACAATCCCGGATGACGTGCTCAAGGTCGGCCGGCTGATGGCCCATGCGTTCGACCTGCGCGAGCGGCCGTTCCATTTCGAGATGTTCCGGCTCGCCGACGGGCGGCTCGTCGCGCTCGAGGTGAACATGCGGCCGCCCGGCGGCCTGTCGGTCGACATGATGAATTTTGCCAACGACATCGACATCTACCGGGAGTGGGCCAACGTCGTCGTCCGCGGCAGCTTCGAATCGGTCGTCACGCGACCGTACGCGTGCCTCTACGTCATGCGCCGTGACCGCCGCCGCTATGCGCTCTCGCACGCCGAGCTGATGCGCGTATTCCGTTCGCTGATCGTCTTCGAGTCGCGCATGGACAGCGTCTTTGCCGTGGCCATGGGCGACCACGGCTACGTGCTGCGCGGCCCGGACGAACGTGAGCTGATCGTGGCCGCGCAGCACATCCAGGCGCTCGCGTGACGGCTCGGCGCCGCGTGGACGAACATAGCGCCATGACTGCTCTCGAAAGGCTGGCTGGCACCCTGGTCGTGCTCGCGCTCGTGGCCGCCTGCGGCCCAACGGCCGAGGCACTTCATCCGACCCTCCCGCCGCGCGCCAGCCACGTGCCGGGTACGCCCGTCCTTCCTTCCGGCCGCTCGGGCGGCGAGGAGTCGACACCACCGAACGACGAATCGTTGGCGCCGGCTACTACGCCCAGCGGCAGCGCAACCGCGCCATCCGCGCCGGCGGGATCGGCCACGCCCGCGAGCTCGGCCACGCCCCCGCCGCCTGGCATCGGCGAACAGATCACCGGATTTCCGGCGACGGATGCGTTCGAGGTGACGGGAGTCGTGCCCATCGCCGACGGCTTCCTCGCCGTCGGCTTCGGTCCCATGCCCGGCCAGGGCTACTTCGGCCTGCGCCAGGGGATCGTCTGGACATCGACCGACGGCACGACCTGGCAGGAGTCGGTGGAGCCGGCCTTCGCGAACATCACGCTGACCGACGTCGTGACCCTGGGTTCGGATATCTATGTCTTCGGCGACCTGTCGACGTGCGACCAGGCGATCGATCCAAACTGTGTCGACAATCCCACCGGCGGCACCGTCGTCTATCGGTCGTCGAACGGCGGCGGCTGGGAACAGCTCCAGCAGACGCCCGACATGCAGCGCGCCACCTTCGATGGCGTGAAAGCATCCGACAGCCTGCTCGTGGCCTGGGGCAGCGCCGGCGACCAGGACGAGACGACCACGCTGTGGACGAGCAGCGACGGGCTCGCCTGGACCGCGGCGACCGACCTGGCGGGCATGGATCCGGTCGATGCGGCCGCGGCCGGAGGGCCCGGCCTGCTCGCGTTCGGAACGAGCTACGACGACCAGAGCGACCAGCTGTCATTGATCGGGGCGACCTCATCGAACGGCTCCCAGTTCACGGCGGCGACCGTGCCCAGCGTTCCCACGGGCGAGATCGATGACATCGCGAACGGCCCGAGCGGATACGTGGGCGTCGGCTATGCCGAGAGCGACGTCGACCCGTCGATCGCCCTCGCGCTCAGCTCCGCGGACGGGCTGACCTGGACGCAATCGGCGCCGAGCGACAACTCATTCGAGAACGCGCTGATGTCGGAGATCCACCCGGCCGCGAACGAGTACGTGGCCGTAGGTTCAACGCTCGACCAGGACGATCCAACGCTTCAGACTCTGCGCGCCTGGGCGTCGGCTGACGGCCACTCGTGGCGCAGCGCTGGTGACATTGGCGGCCCGTTCACGCAATACGGTGCATCGGCGCTCGGCTCCAACGGCCTCGTCGTCTTCACCGCCGACCAGAACGACATCGAGAACGGCGTCGACGTGACGAGCACCATCAATGCGTGGCTGATCCCGCTCGACCGACTGACGCCGTGACATCGTTCGCGTGGCCGGCACAGGGTGCGCACAGCATCCTGTAAGAGTCGGCCACTAGAACCTGTTCATGCACGACCCAATCTATCCGCCGTACGAGCCCCATCCGGCCGTGCCGACTGCGCCGCATGTCGTTCCGATCCGCGACCGCCACCGATCCCCGTCTTTCGCGGCCCTGGTCGGTGTCGCGGCCCTGTCCGCCTCAATCGCCTCTGCCGCCACCTTTGGCCTCGCCAGCGCCTTTGGCGTCGGATCCCTCGTGTCAGTGCAACCTGTCGCGACACAGCCGGTCGGTGCCGGGACACAGGCTCAGCCCGTCGTCAGCACCACTAAAAGCGACTTGGCCAGCGTCGTTGCCAGCGCCACGAAGTCGGTCGTGACGGTCACCTCGCAGCTCGACCAGGGTCGCGGCTACTCCGTCTTCAACATTCCAACGACGGGCGTCGGATCCGGCATCGTCGTGTCCGCCGACGGCCTCATCCTGACCAACAACCACGTTGTCGAGGGCGCCCAGTCGCTCACCGTCACGACGTCCGATGGCCAGACCCTGAACGCGACTGTCGTCGACACAGACAAGCTGCACGACATCGCCATCATCCGCGCGAGTGGCGGCAACCTCACGCCGGCGACGCTGGGCAACTCGGACAAGATCCAGGTCGGTCAGACCGTACTCGCCATCGGCAGCCCGCTCGGCGAGTTCACCGAGACGGTCACCAGCGGCATCGTCTCCGCGCTCGATCGGAGCATTACAGTCGGCGACCAGTCAACTGGCGCCCAGGAGAACTTGTCCAACCTCATCCAGACGGACGCCGCCATCAACCCCGGCAACAGCGGCGGGCCGTTGATCGACGAATCAGGCGCGGTCATCGGGATGAACACCGCGGTCTCGCAGAGCGCCGAAGGAATTGGCTTCGCCATTCCGATCAACGCCGCTAAGTCGATGATCGACAAGGCAATCGCCAACGCGGCGTGACATCCACCCGTAACTGAAACAAGGGTCGAGCCGTCCCCCCGTTTGCCCGGGATATGCCGAACCCCGGGGTCAGCTCGACCCGACGCCCCCACTATGCACGCCACGTGCGGGGCCATCGCCCAAAAGCGAGGCGCGGCAGACTTGCGAGTGTGTTTCAGCGCGAATCGCCACGGAGGCGTCGTGGGAAGTGGAGCGGGAGACGGGATTCGAACCCGCGACATCCGACTTGGAGGGACGGCACTCTTCCAGCTGAGTTACTCCCGCTCGGTGTCCACACGATAACGCAGACAGCCGATCGCCCCTGCCGAAGGGTCGCAAAACGGGCCGTTTGACCCTACGCGTCCGCTGGACGACGGGGCGAACGTTCGGGCATTCGGGCGCGTGCGTCGCGCCACCGGAGCGGAGGTGCTCCATGACCCACGTTGTCGTAGTCCATCACGATCCCGATATGGCCGACCAGGAATCAGACTGGCTGCGTCAGGCGGGTTTCAGCGTCGAGCAGTGCGCAGGCCCGCAGCATGGGCCGTGCCCGATCCTGTACGGCAAGCCATGCCCAGCCGTTGAAGGCGCCGACGTCCTCGTTTACGACGTCTGGTCGTCCGGCGATTCCGCATCGGAACGGGACCTGATCGAGCAGCTGCGTGAGCAGCATCCACAGACACCGATCGTGCTCACAACACCCGGGTTGGAGTTCGAATGGGAGCGGACAACGGGCATTCACTCGGTGGTGCCGCTGGATGGCGCTCCGAGCGCGGCGAGCCTGATCGAGGCTGTGCGCCAGGCGCTGGAGTCGGTCGGTCGTAGCGAGACCCTGCCCGCCTGACCCGTCCGCGTCGCGGGCTCAGTCGAGCTCGACGACGATCGCTTCGTCGGCAGCCAGGTCGTCGGCCCCTGCGTAGCGTTCGTTAGGCTCCCGCCGAACGGTCGACAGGACGACCGTGCCGCTCAAACCCTGCGCGTGCTGAGTGACGCTGGTCGGCGCCGCGGTCAGGTTGGCGACGATGAGGAAGCGGCGCGAGCCATCGCTACGCAAATAGGCCAATGACGCTGGCGTGTGACCAAGGTCGTGCCACTCCCCAATGTTGAGGGCAGGCTCCGTCCGTCTCATCTCCAGCAGGCGACGATGCAACGAAAGCATCGAGTCCGGGTCGTCGCGCTCCGCCGCGACGTTGACGCTTGCCACGTCCGGCCCGATGGGCAGCCACGGCTGCGCGGCGGAAAAGCCCGCGAGTGGTGAGCCGTCCCAGCGCATCGGCGTGCGTTCCGGGTCGCGGCTCTTGCCGCCGCGCAGCCCCTGCGGGTCACGTTGGGCGTCAACGGGCACGCCCACGTCGGCCATACCGAGCTCGTCGCCGTAGTAGAGCGTCGGGGTGCCGCGCAGCGTGAGCAGCAGCACGGCCGCGACGCGCGCTTGGGCAGCGCCGACACGGCTCGCGATGCGCGACTTGTCGTGATTGCCGAGCACCCAGTTGGGCCACGCGCCGGCCGGCAGCGCGCCTTCGTATGAGGCCACGACACGATGGACGGCCGGCGCGCGCCAGCGCGTCGTGATGAGCTGGAAGTTGAAGGGCATGTGCAGCCCGTCCAGGTGGCGGCCATAGAAGCGCATCAGGCGCCGGATCGGCAGCCATATCTCGCCGACCAGAACGGGATCGTCGAACTCGTCAGCCACTCCGCGGAGGTCGCTGATGATCGGATAAATCGTCGATGTCGCCGCCCAACGCTGGCCCTGGAAGACACCGGCAGACTCGTCCGGATTGGAGATCGCGGCCAGGTCGATCATCACGTCTGAGGGCAGTGTCTCGAGCTCGAAGCGCTTGGCCAGGAGGTTGACCACGTCGATGCGGAAGCCGTCGACGCCGCGCCTGAACCAGAAGCGCATCACGTCGTGCATCGCGGCGCGCACTGCTGGGTTGGCCCAGTTGAGGTCCGGTTGCTCCTTCAGGAACGAGTGGAAGTAGAACTGGCCGGTGCCCTCGTCCCACTCCCACACGCTGCCGCCAAACGCACAGATCCACCCGTTGGGCGGCGAGCCGTCGGGTCGCGCGTCGCGCCAGATGTACCAGTCGCGATGTGCCGCGGCGCGCGATGAGCGCGAGTCGACGAACCACGGGTGCTCGCTCGAGGTGTGGTTGGGCACGAGGTCGAGCAGCAGGCGCATGTCGCGTCGGTGCAGCGCGCCGATGAGCTCGTCGAGGTTGGTGAGCGTGCCGAAGAGCGGATCGACATCTTCGTAGTCGGCCACGTCGTAGCCGAAGTCGGCCATCGGCGAGCGGAATATCGGCGACAGCCAGACGGCGTCGACGCCCAGCCAGCGCAGGTAGTCCAGGCTTGCCGTGATGCCACCCAGGTCCCCGACGCCGTCCGAGTTGCTGTCGCGGAACGAGCGTGGATAGACCTGGTAAACGACGCCACGCTGCCACCACTTGTCGTCGGTGGGACGGCCGGAGCGCGCTCTCATGGTCGAACGAGAAGGTACCGCTGTCGCCACGGTCCTGCGCATCATCCTGGCCATCGTCTTCCAGCTCATTATTCGGGTCGTGGCCGTGACCTTCACGCGCAAGATCGACTTCCGCGCGAGCCTGGCGCCGCTCGGGCGATGGGGCGACGACCTGATCGACCGGTTCGATGGCCACCGCCTCGTGCGCTCCTTCCGGGTATCGGCCGACCAACCAGCAGTGCCTTTCGCCGCCGACATTCCCCGGCAACCGAGCGACAGACTCGACCTGGACATGAACCGCCCGGTTTCCGAAGGCGCGACTGCCCTCGTGATGGCGACGTTCGTGACCCAGACCGACGCGCTGCGCGAGCTCCGCGAACGTGATGGCGCGATCGCGCTGCTGGCCGAGCGCTACCCGGGACTCGTGCCGGTGCTCATCCCCGACGCGTTCCACGCCCTCGTGCGCTCGATCAGCGCGCAGCAGATCAACCTCGCCTTTGCCGCGCGGATCCGCCAGCGCCTCGCGTTGGCTTACGGGACGCGGCTCGAGATTGGCGCTGACTTCGTCTACGTGTTGCGCAGCGACGCGCTGGCGGCAGCGAGCGTCGAGGACCTGCGTGCCCTGCAGCTGACGTACGCCAAGGCCCGCGCGGTCGTCGCTACCGCGCGGGCCGCAACAGCCGGCGAGCTCGACCGGGACGATCTGGAGCGACTCGACGACGAGGCGCTGATCGCCCATCTGACGCGCCTGCCGGGCATCGGCCGCTGGAGCGCCGAGTGGTTCCTGGCACGGACGCTGGGCCGCCCGCGCGTCGTTGCCGGTGACCTGGGCGTGCGCAAGGCGGTCGGCCGGCTGTACGACGCGGGCATGCCGTCAGAGACTGAGACACGCCGGCTGACCGAGCACTGGGCCGGCGCCGCGACGGTTGCTCAGGCGCTTGCGCTGCACGACCTTGCGGTCAGCGCTGGATCGACTCGGACCGTTCCAGCTCCGTGATCTTGGCGATCCGCCGGACGTGGCGGCCGCCCTGGAACTCGCCGGCCATGAATGCCTCGACGCAGCCCAGGGCCACCTCGCGGCCGATGATGCGCGCGCCCATGGCCAGCACGTTCGCGTCGTTGTGCTCGCGCCCCAGGCGCGCGGTGACAGGGTCCGTCGCCTCGACGCAGCGGATGCCGTGCACCTTGTTGGCCACGATTGCCTCGCCCGTGCCGCTGCCGCCAAGGACGATGGCGCGCTCGCAGTCGCCTGCGGCGACCGCTCGCGCGGCCGGCGCGATGTAGTCGGGGTAGTCGACCGGCACCGCGTCGGTATCGACTCCAAAGTCGGCTACCTGGTGGCCGTTCGCGGCGAGCCAGTCGGCGATCGGTGCCTTGAGGGGAAAACCCGCATGGTCCGTGGCCAGGGCGACACGCATGCGCGAACCGTAGCATCGGCTATCGTCGGCGCGTGATGCGCAACTCGATCCGGCTCTTCACTATCGCCGGCATCGAGGTAGGCATCCATTACAGCTGGCTGATCATCTTCGGCCTGGTCACGTGGGCGCTGAGCCAGTACATGCTGCCCGATCAGCTCGGCCGCGAGCCACAGATCGAGTACTGGCTACTGGGCGCGCTCACCGCGCTGCTGATCTTCGCTTCCGTGCTCGTCCATGAGCTTGCCCACTCGTTCGTGGCCAAGGCACGCGGCCTGAACGCGCGCTCGATCACCCTCTTCATCTTCGGCGGCGTGTCGAACCTGAGCGGCGAGCCCGAGTCTCCGCGCACCGAGTTTCTCGTCGCCATCGTCGGGCCGCTCACGAGCTTTGCCCTTGCCGGGATCATGTTCGCCCTCGCGAACGTCGTCGACGACCTTCGTTTCGACGTCGTCGTCTCCTACCTGTTCCTGGTCAACCTGAGCCTCGGCCTGTTCAACCTCGTGCCCGGCTTCCCGCTCGACGGCGGACGCGTGCTGCGCGCCGTGTTGTGGGGCACGATGCACAACCTGCGCCGGGCGACGCAGTGGGCGGCCAACATCGGCAAGCTCACCGCCCTGCTGTTGTTCGGTCTCGGCCTGCTGCTCTTCGTGCAGGGCGACGTGCTCAACGGCGTCTGGTTCGCGGCCATCGCCTGGTTCCTGAACACGGCCGCGTCGGCAAGCGTCGAGCAGGTCGTGCTCGAGGAGCGCCTGGGTCGCGTCAAGGCGCGCGACGTGGTCCAACCGATCGAGGTCACCGTTCCGCCCGGGGCCAGCGTCGCCGAGCTGGTCGAGCAGACCATGCTGCCGCGCAACCTGCGCGCAGTGCCGGTCGTCGACAACACGCGTCTGGTCGGCGTAGTGACCATGGACGACGTCATGAAGGTGCCGGTTGACCAGCGCGGCCAGGTTCTCGTGGCCCAGATCATGGGTGGCCGCGACGGGCTGTACACGATCACCGCCGACACGGGCGTGCTCCAGGCGATCGATCTGCTCGCCGAGCATGATCTCGAACAGCTTCCCGTGCTCGACGGCGGTCAGCTGATCGGCATGCTGACGCGGGCCGACGTGATGCGCCAGCTCCAGCTGCGCGAGGCGCTGACGCCCAGCCGGTAACCTCGGTTGGCGGCTACTCGGGCCGGCTCGTCACCTGACCGCTGCGCTCCTGGGCGGCCTCGGCCTTGTCTCTTCCGACGGGGCTCGCATCGGCGGCCCTGGCCTCCTCGTCCGCTTCGACGAACGAGCGCTCGATCCAGGCCACGACGTCGTCGAGGCTGTCCGTGATGCGGAACAGCTCGAGGTCTGCCGGCGCGATCATCGCGTGGGCCACGACCGTGCCATGCAGCCAGTCCAGCAGCGGCTGCCAGTAGGCGCTGCCGTACAGGATCACGGGGAAGTGGTCGATCTTGCCCGTCTGGACCAGTACCAGCGACTCGAACAGCTCGTCGAAAGTGCCGAAGCCGCCGGGGAAGATGACGAAGGCCTGCGCGTACTTGACGAACATCAGCTTGCGCGCGAAGAAGTAGCGGAAGTTGAGGGCCATGTTGCAGTAGTCGTTGATGCGCTGCTCGTGGGGCAGCTCGATGCCCAGGCCGACCGACACGCCGCCGGCCTCGAGGGCGCCCTTGTTGGCCGCCTCCATGATCCCTGGACCACCGCCGGTGATGACCGTGATGCCTTTGCCCGCGAGGCGCGCCCCCAGATCCTGAGCCGCGGCGTACGACGCGTCGCTGGGCGCCACGCGCGCCGAGCCGAAGATGCTCACCGCGGGCCCGAGGCGCGCGAGCGAGTCGAAACCCTCGATCACCTCGCCCTGGATGCGCAGCGCGCGCCACGCGTCGCTGTCGAGGAACGACGTGTCAGCGTACGGCGTTGCGCGGAGCAGCTTCCTATCTTCCGTGGGCTTGTTCCGGGGACGGCGTTCCTGGCTCATTGGCGCGAGGATAGTGCCCCGCACGGCAAAGTCAGCCGTGCTCTCAAGAACGGAGACTGAGGATGGCGATGGCTATTGATCCCGTGTGTGGGATGGAAGTCGATACCGAACACGCGCAGTGGACAGCCGAGCACGACGGACAGACCTACTACTTCTGCGCCAAGGGCTGCATGCTCGAGTTCAAGGATGACCCCGAGCACTACCTCGATCCGGCTTACAAGCCCGAGGGCATGGACTCAAAGTCGTAGGTACGACGCTCCACGCGCATCGACCAGAAACGATCCGTCCGGTCGGCGCATGAGGCGCAACACGATCTCCGTGCACTGCGCGCAGCGCAGCACGACACCCGGTCCATTGAGCCCGTAGGCGCGCAGCGTGCCCACCTGGGCGCGATTGCCGCAATGACCGCAGCGACTGGCAACCGCGGTCATCTCGGAGCCGAAGATTTCGTGGAGCATGCCCGCGACCGCGTTCGCATCGAGCGCGTAGGGATCATCCGCCATCGTCAGCCTCCACTCGGTCCGAAGCGCTCGGTCTTGATCTGGCTGGGCGCGAGGCCGAGGCCGACGAGTGCCTCGGCGGCCACCTCGACCAACGGTGTCGGCCCGCACACGAATGCCTGGGCCATGCGGCCGGTGATCTCGAGCACGTCACCGATCATGGCCATGTCGATGCGCCGCGCATAGCCGGTCCAACCGGGTGGCTGAGCGCGGGTGAGGGTCTGGACCACGCGCAGGCCGTCGGCGCGGCCCGCGAGCGCGGTGAGCTCATCTGCGTAAATGACGTCGTCCGGGCTGCGCGAGCTGTACAGCAGCGTGCACGGCGCCCCGGCCGCGACGCGCGCGCGGTGGCGGATCATGGCCATCAGCGGAACGATGCCCGAGCCACCGGCGATCAGCAGCAGCGGATCTGCGGCCGCGGCGTCCCATACGAAGTAGCCACCGATCGGCCCGCGCACCTCGAAACGGTCGCCCAGCATCAGCTCGTCGATCAGGAAGGGCGAGACCTCGCCGTCGGTCACGCGCTCGACGGTCAGGTCGATCATCGGCTGGCCCGTGGGCGCCGACGCGATCGAGTAGCTGCGCTCGGCCTGGTAGCCGTCCTGCGCCGTCAGGCGGATATCGACGTGCTGCCCGGGCCGGTGCGCCGTCCAGCCCGGCACGTCGAGGGAGATCGTCTTGACGCGCGGCGTCTCGTCGTGGAGCGCCGTGACCGTTGCGACCTGCCAGCTGATTGTCGCCACGCGCTCTCCTCTAGTCGCCCGAGTAGCGCTCTTCGAGCCATGGGTCGCCGCGGTTGTGATAGCCGAACGACTCCCAGAACCCGGGCTGGTCGCGCTCGACGATGCGCAATCCGCGGATCCACTTGGCGCTCTTCCAGAAGTAGAGGTGGGGCACGACCAGGCGCGCCGGGCCGCCGTGCTCGGGCGTCAGTGGCGCGCCGTCGTAGCCGAAGGCCACGAACGCCTGGTCGTTGACCACGTCGGCCATGGGCAGGTTCGTCGTGTAGCCGCCGTCGCAGAAGGCGATCAGGAAGGCGGCGTTGCGCTCCAGCTCGACCGACTCGAGCAGCGTGTCGACGGTCACCCCGTGCCAGCGCATATCGAGCTTGGTCCACTTCGTCACGCAGCTGATGTCGACGACAAAGTCACGTGACGGCAGAGCCGTGAACTCGTCCCACGACAAAGTGCGCGGCTGCTTGACCAGGCCCTCGATCGACAGGCTCCAGCGTTCGAGTGGCGTATGCGGTGTCGGGCCTGCGGACAGGACGGGAAAGTCGGTCGTGACGTATTGACCGGGCGGCACGCGCTGGCCTCGCTCAGGCGTACGGTGACGGCCGACGAAACCGCGGGTGACAAGCCGGTCGGTCATGTGCGCGCAATGTACTTGCCAACGCGGCTGTTGCGAACAGGCGAAATCTGCGCACCGGCATCACGTCCGCGAACCCCCTGCTCAAATCGCGGGTTGACTACGCGCCGTGCGTGGATATAGTCGCGGCGGTTTCTCAGGGAGAGGGAGGTTTGCTTTTCCAGGTGTACACGGATCGGTCTCTGACCTGTGCCGACTGCGGCCAGGAGTTCACTTTCACATCCGGCGAGCAGGAGTTCTACGCGCAGCGCGGCTTCAGTGAGTCGCCCAAGCGGTGCGTCTCATGCCGCCAGATTCGCAAGGCTCAGCGTTCGCGCTCGAGCGATTACGGCGAATCGAGCTCAGGTGGTTCGGGCGGTCGATTCGGCGGCGGCGGTTACAGCAACGGCGGCGGCTATGGCGGCGACAGTTACTCGGGCGGGCAATCCGGCGGCGGCTACTCGAGCGGTGGCTATTCGTCCGGCGGCGGCGAACGTCGGCAGCGCGAGATGTTCGAGGCCGTATGCGCGAACTGCGGCAAGACGGCAAGCGTGCCGTTCCGGCCGTCCGGCGCCAAGCCCGTCTATTGCAGCGATTGCTTCGAGAGTCGTCGGTAGGACTCGGTCCGGGGCTCGTCGCCCAGGGTTATCCACCACACGCAAATAAGCGTTCGCTAAGTCACTCGTAACGGCGCGCTAAGCGCCCATTCCTAACCTTCCGCGGCACCGGGCAGGACCAACCCCGCGTCCGTACCGCCGCCCAGGTGAGAGGAATGGAGAGCCATGCGCGCCGTATCGTTGCCCAGCTTCCGGCCAGTCCAGCTGTTCACGCCAGCCATCGCGATCGCCGGATTGAGCCTCGTCGTTCTCGCTATCGCACTCGCACTCGGCATGACCGGCACCCTCGCGACAGACGCCGTCGTCCAACCGCTGGACCTTCCCTTCCGCTGGTAGCGCCAGCGCCTCGATGCGTCGCCGCCTAGATTGGAGGCGTGCCGGAATCTCAGCGCCCGCTCTCGGAACTGAATAGCTCGCGACGCGTCTCGCGCGGCCCAGTAGTGGTGCTCATCGTCGGCGCGACGCTCATCGTCAGCCTGGTGCTGCTCGGCGCCGCGCTTGCCGGTGCGCCCGCGCCGACGCCAGCGCCGTCGATGGTCGCCGGCACTGAAGCGCAGCCGCGCGACGTCAGCGTCATCATGCGCGACTACCACTTCGACCCGACGCCGCTCTATCTCTTCCCGGGCGAAACCGTTCGGCTGACCGTGTTCAACGCGGGCATGATCGACCACGAGCTTGTCCTGGGTGATGCGGCCGTACAGCAGGCATGGGCAGCAGCGGACGCGGCCGCGACACCGCCGGCTGCCTTCGCCACCTCACCGCCGGCGAGCGTCGATCCGTCGGTCGGCGGCCTGCGTATCGAGCTTCCGTCAGGAGCATCGACGACGGTGGTTTACCACGTGCCGACTGACGGGCAGCTGGAGCTCATCTGTCATCTGCCCGGCCACGAGGAGGCGGGCATGGTCGGACAGGTCGTGCTGGTCCGCTGAAACCCGTACCCGGTGTCGGACAGCCGCTAAGATTGCGCTCCCACCCACACAGGAGAAGACCCGGATGACGTATGTGATTGCCGAGCCGTGCATCGACGTCATCGACCAATCGTGCGTGGCGGTCTGCCCGGTGGACTGCATCCACTTCGATCAGGGAACGGATCGCATGCTGTTCATCGACCCTGACGAGTGCATCGACTGCGGCGCGTGCGAGCCTGAGTGCCCGGTCAACGCGATCTTTCCCGAGGACTCACTGCCGGCCGAATGGGCGCAGTACACCGAGCTCAATGCGCGCTGGTTCAAGGACAAGGACTCGGCCCGCCAGACGCTCGACGAGTGGAAGCCGCCGGCCTGATTACGAGCGCGCGAGCACCGCGCCGGCGATTCGGCGCAGGCTTGGCCTGACCCCGTAAAGCAACAGCGTCGCGCGGAAGATCCTGCCCGTGGCGATCGTGGCGACGATGACGAACAGGAGCTGCGACGCGAACGAAAGGCCGAGTAGCAGCCACGGCGGTGAAGCCGACGACGAGAGCAGGGCGAGCATTGCCGCGGGTGCCGTGAGCGGAATGAGGCACAGCGCGATCACGAGCGGCGCGCCCGGGTCGGTCAGGAAGACCGGCAGGAGCACGATTGGAATGACGGCGATGATGCCGAAGACGCTCGCGTACTGCTGAGCCTCGCGCGCGCCGGGTGACAGGGCGCCGACCGCGGCATAGATCGCGCCGTAGCCCATGTAGCCAAGGGCGAAGAAGACGACCGCGATCACGAGCGTGATCGGCGCCACCACGATGCTCAACGAGAGCTGGCTGTTGATGATCGGCAGCGCGACGAGCGCCGTCGTGACCCAGATCGCGACCTGTGTAAGCCCTGCCAAACCAAGGCCCAGGACCTTGCCCGCCATCAACGGCAGTGCCGGGATCGAGCTGAGCAGGATCTCGACCACACGGTTCTCTTTCTCCTCGGTCACCGACTGGAGGAGATAGCCGCTGGTGATGAAGATGCTGAGCATGAAGATCAGCGTGAAGGCGTAGGGCACCAGGAAGGAGCTGATGATCTCGGCGTCGCTCGTGGCTCCGCCGGTGCCGTTCACGGTCTGGTAGTTGACCGGCGTGACGAGCTGGGCAAGGACACTGTCGGGCACGCCCGAGGCGCGCACGAGCGACAGGCGCAGCACGGTATCGACCTCGCTCTGCGCGGCGGCGTTGCGCGCGAAGGCCAGGCCGGATCGCGAACCTGCCGGCTGGCTCGACTGGACCACGAGCACCGTGGACTGAGCCGGCCAGGTCGCAGGCACGAGGTAGTACTCGGAGATCGTGCTGTCAGCGAGTCGCTGGTCAGCCAATGCGCGCGAGACCACGACGACATCGGGCGCGACCTGCGTCTCGACCGCGAGCGGAATCGCGGATTCGTCGACGACCACGACCGGACCGCTGGTCGATTCGAACGAGGACGAGCTGAGACTCTGGATGGCGAAGATGAGGCCCATAGCCAGCGGCAGGAGAAGCGTGCCCGCGACGAAGCCACGGCGGCGCACGGTGCGCAGATAGTCACGCCGCGCGACGAGCCCGACGAGGCGGAGAAACTCAGCGTTCATGCCACGCTCTCGCGGCGCGAGTCGCCGGCCACGACACGGACGAAGATCTCGGCGAGATTGGGCGCCTCGACCGCGAAACGTTCGATCTCAGCGGGCGTCGCGGCCAGTTCGCGGAACAGGTCCTGGGCAGTCTGGCCGTCACGCAGCAAGTAGCGCACGGACCCGTCGTAAGCGGTGGAATGGCTGGCGGCCGCAAGTGCGCCCGCTTCAGTCGGCAGGTTCTTGCCGACGACCTCGACCGCGCCGTCACTGAACGCGTGGCGGACGTCGTCGACGCGGCCGTACAACAGCCGCTTGCCCTCGTCGATGAGCACGATCCGGTCGCACAGCAGCTGTGCGTCCTCCATGTCGTGAGTGCTCATGACCACGGCCGCGCCACGATCGCGCTGCGCGAGCAGAAGCTCCTTGAGCATTTGAGCATTGACGGGATCCAGCCCCTGGAACGGCTCGTCGACGATGAGCAGGTCCGGGTCGTTGATGATCGTCGCCACCAGCTGCGCCTTCTGGTGCATGCCGCGCGACAGCTCGGCGCCCTTCTTGGTCAGCGAGTCGCCCAGCCCGACCTCGGTCAGAAGCCTTGTTGCGCGCTTGCGTGCCTCACTCGTCGACAGGCCACGCAGCGCGCCGAAATAGGCGAGCGTGTCGACGATCGGGACATCGCGGTACAGGCCGCGATCCTCTGGCAGATACCCGACGCGGCCCTGGTGCTGGACTCCCGCCGGCTGGCCGAAGACGCTGATCGCGCCGCTGTCGGGCCGGATGATGTCGAGGATCATGCGCATCGTCGTTGTCTTGCCGGCGCCGTTGGGTCCAAGAAAACCAAGGATCTCGTGCGGCCGGACATCGAACGAGAGCTCGCTGACGACGTCGGTCGAGCCGAAGGTCTTCGTCACGGAGTCGACCACCACCGCGGGCCCGGGCGCCGAAGCTGTGGTCATGACGTCAGCCTAGCCGTCGTCGGTGCAACGGGCCAAGTGACGGACGGCCTATCCTCGGGGCGTGCGCATTGTTTCCCTCTTGCCATCTGCCACTGAGATCTGCTTCGCGCTTGGCCTGGGCGACGAGTTGGTCGGTCGAACACACGAGTGTGACTACCCGCCCGAAGCGCTCGACATTCCCATTCTGACCTCTGACGTTGGCGCGGTGGCGGGCGCCACCAGCCGCGAGATCAACGACCGGGTCGCGGCGTCGGTCCACGGCGGCGAGTCGATCTACCGGCTGGACATCGAAGCCCTCGCGGCGGCGGACCCCGACCTGATCCTGACCCAGGAGCTGTGCACGGTCTGCGCGGTCAGCTACCGCGACATCGCGCAAGCCGTGCGCGAGGCGGGCATGCAGAGCGAGATCGTCAGCCTCGAGCCGACGAGCATCGAGGGCATCCTGAACTCCATCTCGACCGTGGGCGCGATGGCCGAGGCAGAGGACGAGGCGGTCGGTCTGATCGAGATCCTGCGCGAGCGGCTGGCGCGCATCGAGAACGGCGTCCTGGAGCGCCGCCTGGCCGGCTTCCCACCGCGCCGTGTCGTCGCGCTGGAATGGCTGGACCCGCCATTCGCCTCGGGTCACTGGGTGCCTGAGCAGGTCCGTCGCGCCGGTGGCTGGGACCTCCTCGGCAGTGCCGGCCAGCCGGCACTCGAGACGACCTGGGAAAGCGTGCGCGACGTCGACCCGGAGATGCTCCTGCTCATGCCGTGCGGCTATGACGCGCCGCAGACCGCGCAGGAGTGGCATGCCGGGCACGCGGCTCGCCCGGCGTGGGTCGACGACCTTCCGGCAGTCCGCGCCGGTCAGGTCTTTGCGCTCAACGGCTCCGCCTACTTCAGCCGCCCCGGCCCGCGCGTGCTCGACGGCATTGCCCTGCTCGCCGAGCTCTTCGACCCCGGCGCGTTCAGCGACGAAGTGCCCGAGAACTCGTTCGTCAGGGTTGCCGCGCCTTGACGGATGTGCCGGCGCGTGCCGGCTTCCACGCCTCGTTCGCCTGCCTGTGGTGCGGCCGGCGGCACACGACTCGGACCCTAAACGACCTCGAGGGCTGGGCCCAGCTGTGCCCCGACTGCGTCGGCCGCGCGCAGGACAACGAGTTCCTGCGCTTCCGACTGCGCGAGGGGCTGCGCCGTCGCACCCAGGCGGCGGATACAAGCGCAGCCGAAAGCCAGGCGCTCAGGGACTACTACGCCGCCCGCGCGCCCGAGTACGACGAGTTCTACAGCGCCGCGGGGCGTCCGCCGCTCGAGCAAGCGGTCTTCCAGGCGGACCTCGACGCGGCCACGCTGTGGCTCGACGACCTGCCGATCAGCGGCGAGATCGTCGAGCTCGCCGCGGGCACCGGTTGGTGGTCGCCGCTGCTCGCCCAGAAGGGCGAGCTCTCGCTCTACGACGTTTCGGACGAAGTGCTGACGCGAGCGCGCGACCGGTTGCTGGCGCACGGCCTGCGCGCACACATCCACATCCGTGATGCGTGGGCCGAGCCCGATCGCCAGGTCGACGTCGTCTTCTGCGGTGGCTGGCTGAGCCACGTACGTCGACAGCGCCTGCGGGACTTCCTAGCGATCGTCCATCGCTGGCTCAAACCCGGCGGACTGTTCGCGTTCGTCGACGAGGCTGGTCATCCGGACTACGAACAGACCGACGATGAGCAGCAGCCGCGGCAGCTGAACGATGGGCGCCAGTTCCGGATCATCAAGGTGTTCTACGAGCCGGGCGAGCTTCAACCAGCGCTGCTCGCCGCGGGATTTGCGTCGGCTGAGGTGACGAAGACGTCGCGCTTCTTCGTCCTGGGCCGGGCGACAGCATGACCGACGACCAGGCGCTGCGCGACTACTACGCAGCACGGGCGCCCGAATACGACGACTGGTACCTGCGCCGCGGTCGATACAGCCATGGAGCGGACGCGGACAGGCAGTGGGCGGCCGAGCTGCGCCAGGCGACAAACTGGCTCCGAACGCTTTCCATCGGTGGGCAGGTTGTGGAGCTCGCGGCGGGCACCGGCTGGTGGTCGGTCGTGCTCGCGAGCATGGGCGACCTGTGGATCTACGACGCGAACGACGAGCCGCTCGCGATCGCCGCGGACCGTCTGGCGGCCGCGCGCCTGACTGCATCTACGGCCGTACGCGACGCCTGGGCCGAGCCCGACTGCCAGGTCGACGACCTGTTCATGGGTTTCTGGCTGAGCCACGTGCCGCGCGCCCGTCTCGGCGAGTTCCTCGGCATCTGCATGCGCTGGCTGAAGCCGGGTGGCATCCTCGCGTTCATCGACTCTCGACGGGACCCCGAGTCGGGCGCCTCCAACCACCCCACGCCGGCGGACGACACGTCGCTGAGGCGGCTGGCCGATGGTCGGGAGTTCGTGATCCCGAAGATCTACTACGAGCCTGCTGAGCTCGAGCGTGCCCTTGCCGGCGCCGGGTTCCAGAACACACGGGTCGAGACCACGCCGCGCTTCTTCCTGCTCGGCTCAGCTACTCGCTGATCGAGTCATTCGTCCGCCGACGGCTCGCGAATCGATCTGACGGCGCCGATGCCAGCGATGCCAGCGGTCCTGGCGCGGTCGACGCGGCCGTAGCAGCTCGAAAAGCGCCGCCAACGGGAGGCGCTGCAGTGGGCCAAGCCTCGTCGTCGACGTCCGCCGGACCGATCACTCGAAAAGCGAGTAGCGCCTCGGTCAGCCCAACACGGACCGGTCGCTAGACTCGCGCCCATGCCTCTTTCCGGTCTCAGGATCGCCACCGTCGGCTCGGGCGTCATGGCCGAGGCCATGATCGCCGGGCTGCTGCGCGGCAGCCTCGTCGGGCCGGAGCAGCTCGTCGCCAGCCATCCGCGCGCCGAGCGCCGGCAGGTGCTGTCGGCGACCTACGGCGTCGCGACGGTCGATGACAACTCGGCGGCCGTGGCCAGGGCAGACATCGTCGTACTCGCGATAAAGCCCCAGATGCTGGTCCGCGTCGGTCGCGAGCTGCACGGCCAGCTGCGCGAAGGCCAGCTGCTGATCAGCGTCATCGCCGGTGCCACGACGACTGCGCTGGCCAACGCGCTGGGCCACGGCCAGATCGTGCGCAGCATGCCCAACACGCCCGCGCAGCTGGGCCGGGGCATGACCGTCTGGTACGCCACGCCGCAGGTCACGGACGCCCAGCGCGAGCAGGCGCGCGTCCTGGTCGGCGCGCTGGGCGCGCAGCTCGAAGTAGACGACGAAAAGCTCGTGGCCATGGCGACGGCCGTCAGCGGGACAGGTCCGACGTACGTCTTTCTCGTCATGGAAGCGCTCATCGACGCCGCGGTTCACCTCGGCTTCCCGCGCCACATCGCGCATGACCTGGTGATCGAGACGCTCGAGGGCAGCACGCTCTTTGCCAAGTCGAGCGGCCTTCACCCGGCGCAGCTCCGGAACATGGTCACCTCGCCGGGCGGCACGAGCGCCGCAGCGCTGCACGAGCTCGAGTCGGGCAGGTTGCGGACCGTCCTGTCGGAAGCGGTCTGGGCGGCGTACCGGCGGACGGAAGAGCTGGGTCGCAACCTGGAGTCAGACACGGCGCCGCTCGCCGACCACTAAGGCGCACATATCATGCCGAAGATGCGTGGCGCTCTCTCACTCTTGGCCTGCCTTGCGCTGCTGGCCGCGGCCTGCCGGGCGAGCCCGCAACCGTCGCCGTCGGCCAGCATCCCGGTGACCGACCTGTCGTCGCTCCAGCTGGCCACGCCGACTCCAGCGCCACCGACGGCGACGCTCCCGACTGCGAAGCCACCGGCGCGGACGCCGTCACCGACTGCGCCGCCGTCAGCGACTCCGATCGAGCCGATCCCGACCGGCACACCAGTGACAGCGGCGCCTGCGACCGCCACCCCGAAGCCGACCTCGGCGACACCGTCCACGGGCTGCATCAACGGCTGGATCTCGCCCGACCCGGCCGCAGCGGAATATCAGCTCGCGCTGTTGATGATGAACGATCAAATGGCCGTTACCGGCGGCTGGAATGTCGCCGAGATGCGCTACTTCACCGGTCCGGACGTGCCGTGGATACTCGATCCGCACTATGACGTCGTCGACTACTGGTACGTTCGCGGCTCGCTCGGCAGCGAGCCAGCCTTTGCCGGGCGGTGGCTGCTCGAGCAGCGCACCGAGCTCATTCGTGGCATCAGCGCCGTCGCGCCTTACACGAGCAAGGGCTACCAATCGCCCGACTGGACCGGCTTCACCGGCGACGGACCGCCCCAGGCATACCTGGGCCTGCCCGGTGAGTGGGCCGGAGTGCCATACGACTTCGTCACCGGTGCGGGCGACAGCGGCGAGCCTGGTTTGCCCGACCAGGTCATCGGCTGCCTGTCGGGGACGTGAGAACGCTCGCGCAGTGACGTTCGGCCCTCGACCTCGATCTCCGTTCGGCGGCATACTCGGCGAACCGTGCGCGTCGAGCTGCTGACCACCCCCGATTGCCCGCATGCCGAGCGGGCCGAGGAGATCGCTCGCGCCGCGCTGGCCGATAACGGCCACAGCCCGGCCATCGAGCACGTCTACGTCGGCGATCTGGACGACGCTGCCGGTCTTGGATTTCACGGCTCGCCGACGTTGCGCATCGATGGCATCGACGTGGTGCGGCCTCCGGCGGAGCTGCCCATCAACCTGGGTTGCCGGCTGTACCCGCAACCTGACGGCCACCTCGATGGCGTGATCCCGGCCGATACGATCCACGCGGAAGTCGCGCGGCGGCGCGAGGCTGAGGCCCATCAACGTGCCGCGCGCGGCCATCCCGGCCAGCTGCCCGCGAAGATCTCGCGTGCCTTCTTCCTGTGGGCCTCGCACCGCCGCTCGCTCGGCCGCATCGCGACCGCGATCCCGATCACGCGGCGCATGGTCCGCCGCTTCGTTGCCGGGGACAACCTCGACGACGCGCTGACCGTCCTCGAGGGACTGCGCGAGCAGGGCATGCGCTGGACGGTCGACGTGCTGGGTGAGTCGGTCACCTCGCGCGAGCAGGCCGTCGCCGCCGCGGACCGCTACATCGCCACGCTCGATGCCCTGGCCGAGCGCGGACTCGAGGCCAATGTCTCGCTCAAGCTGACCGCGATGGGGCTCGAGATAGACCCCGACTTCTGCCTCCAGAACGTGCGTCGCGTGGTCACCCGCGCGCGCCAGATCGGTGCCTTCGTGCGCGTCGACATGGAGGACCACACCAAGACCGACAAGACCCTCGCCATTGCCCGGGCGTTGCACGCCGACTATCCCGATGTTGGCGCGGTCATTCAGTCTTACCTGCGCCGATCGTCGGCAGACATCGACCAGCTCATCTCAGAGGAGGTCAGGGTCCGGCTGTGCAAGGGCGCGTACGACGAGCCGGGCACGGTCGCCTTCACGACCAAGGACGAGGTCGACGAGAGCTACAGCACGCTGATGAAGCGCCTGCTCGAGGAGGGACGGTATCCGGCGATTGCGAGCCACGACGAACGTCTGATCGACGAGGCGATCGCCTTCGTGCGCGAGAACGGGATAAGTCCGGATCGGTTCGAGTTCCAGATGCTCTACGGCGTGCGCCGCGACCTGCATGAGCGCCTCGTTACCGAGGGCTGGACCGTGCGCGTCTACGTCCCTTATGGCACGGAGTGGTACCCGTACTACATGCGGCGCCTCGCCGAGCGCCCGCAGAATGTGCTGTTCATGTTCTTCAGCGTCCTGCGCGAGGGCCGCGGCAAAAAACGCTGATTCAGGCCGCCTTCCGGTCCTGCGCCCGGATGAGCTCATCGAGCTTGATGTGAACCGCTGGCGGCACTGGATCTGACCCGTCAGCTGCTTCGGTCCTCGATCTCCCAGGCATGGTCGAGCGCGTGCCACGCCGAGCGACGGACGGCGTAGCGCGCGGGCCAGCGCTCGCCGCCGCGAGGCCCTCGCTCTGGTAGGTCGCCACGGAGCTTGGCCTCCAGCGCGTCGACGAACGCGACGCGGGTCCGTAGCCAGTCACCGCTCGGCGGCGCCTGGGCGCCCAGCGCGCCGATGTACAGACGGTCGGCTTCAGCGACGTGATCGACGATCTTGTCCAGGCCGCGGCCGCCGCCGCGCGGGCCCGGTGCCAGTTCCTTGCCTCTCGCCTGCGCGGCGGCCTCCTCGAACGCCTGCCACGCCGCGGTCAGCAGATCGATCTGCCGTTTGAGCTCCTGTGCCGTCAGCGGATCACGGTCAAACTCGACGATCGTGTGCGGCACGCCGAAGTCAACGTTCATGTCGCCGCTGACGTCCTCGACGACGCTCAGGTCAGCCACGGACTCAGGCAAGTGCAGGGCCGCCGCAGCCGCGCCCAGGCTGTGCCGGTAGCGCTGGCCATACTCAACGAGGCGCGCGAGTGCCTCGTCGCGCGTCCTGCCGCTGCGCGACCAGCCGGGCCAGTCGACGGCCGTGGCAAAGAAGCGCTTGTCGCCGTGCTCGACGAGCACGCGCAGCTTCATCCCAGCTTGTCGAGCTGGTCGGCGTGCTCCTCCAGGTGGTCGACGACGAAGAAGCCGACGATCTGGCGCGCGTCCATCGCGCCACGCGCGGGATGCATGCCTACGGCCAACCAGTCGGATGCGGAGAGTCCGCCCAGGTAGTCCTCGAGCACGCTCAGCGCAGCGTGCGTCGCGCCCATCTGGTCGGCGATCGGCTCATCCTTGTTCTCCTCGATCGGGCCGAGGCGACTCGGATCCGTGCGCGACCGCCCGAAAGGCACATGCGTGCCGCGGTACTCGCTGACCACCATGCGCAGCTGCTCGTTCCAGTAGGGCACGAACTCGGCGATGTGGGCCCATACCTGGCCCTGCTCCCAGCGCTCGGTACCGCCTTCGTCAGGGTCGGTCAGTGCGTCGGTGTGCGCGGCGCGGGAGTGCGCGGCGAGGCGTTGTTCGACCGCGTCGAGTCGGTCCATGAGCGCTTTGTTGTCGTCCATCAGTCGGGGAATGCCTCCGGTCCTCGCTCACTCAGCTCGCGTGCCTCGGCTGGGGCATCGTCGGCCGGCAGCCATGAATATGGGTATGACTCATCCTCGAGCCGCGTCGCGGCGCGCGTCAGGTTGAGCGGGTGGAAGGTGTCGATCATGACCGCCAGCTCCTCCGTGCCCTCCTTGCCGATCGATGCTTCGACCGTGCCCGGATGCGGGCCGTGCGGGATGCCTGCGGGATGAAGCGTGAACGAAGAGGTCTCGACCCCGCGCCGGCTCATGAAGTTGCCCGCCACGTAGTAGATGACCTCGTCCGAGTTGATGTTCGAGTGGTTGTACGGCGCGGGGATGGCCAGCGGGTGGTAGTCGAACTTGCGCGGTACGAACGAGCACACGACGTAGTTCCGGCCGGCGAAGGTCTGATGCACCGGCGGCGGCTGATGGATGCGCCCGGTGATTGGCTCGAAGTCGCCGATGTTGAAGATGAACGGGTACAGGTAGCCGTCCCAGCCGACCACATCGAGCGGGTGGTGGTGGAAGTAGTAGGCGGTCAGCTTGTCGCGCGCCAGTACCCAGGTCACGAAATCGCCGCTCTCCTCGTGTGCCGGCGCCTCGTCTGGGACGCGGATGTCGCGATCTGAGTACGGTGAGTGCTCGAGCAACTGGCCCCACTCGTTGCGATAGCGCTTGGGCGGGACGATCTCCGTGGGCGACTCGACGTACAGAATGCGGTGGTCCACGCCCACGTCCTGGTTGAGGCGCCAGGTCGTGCCGATGGGGATGACGACGTAGTCGCCCGGGCCGTACTTCATCGGCCCGAAGTTGCTCTCGAATACGCCCGTGCCCTCGTGCACGAAGAGCATCTCGTCGCCCTGAGAGTCGCGATAGAAGGTGTTCGCTGGCAGGCCTTCGGTGGGTCGCACGACGCCCATGAGTACGTCGCTGTTGAAGAACAGCGGCACGCGGCCTTCGATGATGTTGCCGCCCAGCGCCAGGCCGCCCGTCTTGACCAGCCGATGGCGGTGGATGCCGTCGTCCATTGCCTCGTTGCGCAGCTCGCGCACGCGCTCGATCCTGTGCGTCCGCGTCGGTGGAACGATGTGGTAGAGCAGTGACGAGCGGCCGGTGAAGCCCTCCATGCCGAAGAGCTCCTCGGCGTACAGCGACCCGTCCGGCGCGCGGTGCTGCGTGTGGCGCTTGTGGGGAATGTTGCCGCGGCTTACGTAGAACATTTCAGTGCAGCCTCCCGCGCCAGTCTATTGAGGGCGCCCGACGATGGGCGAGGTGAGCAAGCCCAGCCGGTCGACCTCCAGGCTGACGCTGTCGCCAGGCTGGAGGTAGCGCCCGAAGCCCGACTCGTCCTTGATCTCGAGCAGGCAGCAGCCGCCGACGGTGCCCGAGCCGAGCACATCACCCGCCACGAGACGGACATCCGCCGAGGCGCGCTCGACCATGTCGCCGAAGCTGAAATGGATCGCGCTCCAGCTGCCACGTGAGAGCGTCTCGCCGTTGACCGTTGCCGTCGCGGCCAGGTCATAGCCCTTGCCGCTCCGAGCGCTCGTCAGCTCATCCGGCGTAATCAGGTACGGCCCGAGCGTCGTTGCGAAGTCCTTGCCCTTGGCCGGTCCCAGGCGAACGGTCGTTTCCTCGCGCTGCAGGTCGCGCGCCGACCAGTCGTTCATCACGAAATAGCCGCCGATCGCCTCCTCGCCGCGCTCGGCCGACAGGTTCTTCGCCGGCGTATCGATCAGGGCCGCGATCTCGAGCTCGTAGTCGAGCTCGTTCGAGCCGCGCGGCGCCCAGACCGGGTCTGTCGGGCCGCGGATCTCGGACACGTTCGAGAAGTAGAAGACGGGCAGCCGGTACCACGCCTCGGGGATCGGCATCTCGCGCCGCCGCCACATCGTCGCGACGTGCTGCTCGAACGCGTAGAAGTCGCGCAGGCTTGTCGGGCGCAGGATCGGTGGCCCGAAGGCAAGGTCGGCCGCCGGCCAGACGGCGTCATCGTCGTCCGCGCCACCCGCCGGCTCAAAGCGCTCGATCAGCTCGGCCAGCGCCTCGACGCGCAGGCCGCGCGCGAGATGCTCGTCGAGCGTCGACAGCGGCTGACGGAACAGGACCGAGTTGTGGCTGAGGCGCTCGTCCGTGCGGACGGCCCTGCGCCGCGCGACCTCCAGGTCCAGCCACTGCGCGCCCGCCCCATCAAGCGCGGCAAAGAGCCTGAACGATGCGCCGGCGGGCGCGTGCCGTTCCCGTGCGTGGGCAATCTTCATCGCGCCTGAGTCTACGAACTCATACTGTCGGCCGTGCTGACTGGAATCGATCACGTCATCCTGGGCGTCGCTGACGTCGACGCGGCTGCGGCCGAAGTCGAGGCGAAGGTCGGGCTCCGCGCGGGAGCCGGCGGCCGGCATGACGCGCACGGGACCCACAACCGACTGATCTGGCTGGGCGACAGCTACGTCGAGCTGATGGGCGTGTTCGACGCGGCGTTGGCGGCCGAGTCCTGGTGGGGCAGGCACTTGCTGCGCGTGCTCTCCGGCTCACCGGCAGGCTTGGCCGGAGTGGTGTTCGCGTCGTCCGATCTGGACGCAGATGTCCATTTGCTTCGGTCCCGCGGCTCACCTATCTCAGATCCGGTCCCGGGCGAGCGCGTGCGGCCGGATGGCGACGTCGCCAGGTGGAGTATCGGGCGGCTGCCTGAGCCCGACCCTGACCTTGGGCTGACGTTCCTGATCGAGCACGACGCAACCAGCGCCGAGTGGCGCGCCTCGGATCGAGCGGCGCGGGCGTCAGAGGCACATTCGGTCGGTGGCACTGCGCGGCTCGCTCGCGTTGAGCTGGGCGTTGACTCGCCGGGCAGAACGAGCCTGCGTGTGTTGCGCGCGCTGGGCGTGCAGTTCCGGCCGTCGCTCGCCGGCGCCGGTGCCAGAGACGCGTCAGTGGGTTCGCAGACGTTGCGCCTACTCGCGGCGCGGAGCGGCGCTTCGGCGACGATCGTCATCCGCGCCGCCGGGCCCGCCGAACCGAGATCAGCCGAGCTGCTCGGCGTGCGCTGGGAGATTGTGCCGGCCTAGACCGCCTGGTCGGCGGCGCGGCCGCCAAGCGCGCGCCAGATCAGGGCCGCAGTCCGCGCCGGCCATTCGGCCGGCGCGGCGAAACCGGCCAGCTCGCGCTCGTACCAGGCTCCCGTGGGAAGGGTGATCGCGACCTCGATGTCGGCCGTCTCGTCGAGCAGCCCCAGGTCGCGCGCATGCTCGAGGATCACGCGCATCCGCGCGAGCCGCGGGCCGATCACCCGCCGGCTGTATTCGGCGCGCGATCCCGCGTCGGTGGCATCCTGGAGCATCGTCCCGGCCAGGGAGCGGTGTTCGGGCGCGGCCATCTGGCGTTCAAAAGCCGCGAGCTCCTGCTCGAGATCCGAGCGCGGGTCATCGCTCACGCACAGGGCCACGAGCTCCATCCCGCCCCCGATCGCATCGGCGGCCAGCGAAGCCTTGCCCTGCCAGCGCCGGTAGAGCGCCTGACGCGTCGTGCACGCCTCTTCGGCGACCGATGCGAGGGACATGCCTTCATAGCCCATGCACGCGAGCTGGCGACGCGCCGCGCTCAGGATGCGCGCGTCAATCGTGGAATCGCGCTTTCGCCCGCTACGTGCGGCGCAGGCAGGGGAGCCTGTCGTCGGCGCGCCATCGGTTATCGGGGAGCTGTTCTGGTCAGTTTCCATACACTGCTGTATTGTATTGCTATGAACGACTGGAACACAAAGATAATCGACGAGTTCAGGGCCAAGGGCGGCGTGGGAATCCCCAACTTTGGCGATCGGCTGCTGCTGCTGACGACGCGCGGCGCCAAGTCGGGCCGAGCGCACACTACACCGCTTGCCTACACGCGCGACGGCGATCGCTACGTCGTGATCGCATCGAAGGGCGGAGCGCCCTCAAATCCGGCCTGGTACCACAACCTCCTGGCGAACGGCGAGGCGGATGTCGAGGTGGGCAGGCAGAGATTCCACGTGAGCGCCACTCCGATCCCGAGCGGTCCCGAGCGCGATCGGCTTTTCAACGCCCAAGCCGCGATCATGCCCGGCTTCGCCGAGTACGAGCTCAAGACGACGCGCATCATCCCGGTCGTAGTTCTCGAGCGCGCCAACGAGGTCAGGCTGGCGGCCTGACCGTCACCTGGTCAGTACTGCGGCGTGTCGGCCAGCTTGGCCCGCCACAGTTCCCCTAACTGACCAAGGTCGTCCTCGACCCCCTTCTGGTCGGCGTCCGGCTCGATTGGTAGCTCATCGAGGACGGTGAACTCGAACGCCGTGACTCCCAACCGGCGCGCTTCTCGTGCGAGCCGTTGATCGAGCGCGCCGACTGAGCCCGTAGACAAGCCGAACTCGAAGCGGTTTCGCGCGCTCTCCAGGTCGGTCGTGGATGCGATCAGCATCCGGCCGGTGTCGCGGTTTCTGATCGCGTAGACGCCGGCGCGCCGCGGGCCGCGCTCATAGCTATCGCGCAACTCGCGCCGGCGATCCCGGCTTGTCGCAGCCACGGCCCTAGAGGTTGCCGCGCTTCGCCTGCTCGCGCTCGATCGCCTCGAACAGCGCCTTGAAGTTGCCCACGCCGAAGCCGCGCGAGCCGTGGCGCTCGATGATCTCGAAGAAGAACGTGGGCCGGTCCTGGACCGGGCGGGTGAAGATCTGGAGCAGATAACCCTCTTCGTCCCGGTCGGCTTCGATGCCCAGCTCCTCGAGCGTGTCCATGGGCACGCCCACGTCGCCGACACGCTCCGGCAGCGCCGCGTAGTACTCGTGCGGCATGCCCAGGAACTCGACACCGTTGTCGCGCAGCTGGCGGACCGTCGCGACGATGTCCTCCGTGCGCAGCGCCACGTGCTGCGTGCCTGAGTCGAGGTACCAGTCCAGGAACTCCTGGATCTGCGACTTCTTCTTGCCCGAAGCAGGCTCGTTGATCGGGAACTTGATCCGGCCGTTGCCGTTGGTCATCACCTTGCTCATCAGGGCCGAGTAGTCGGTGTGGATGACCTTGTCGTCGTAGTGAATGAGCTGCGAGAAGCCGAACACGTCGCGGTAGTAGTCGACGTACTTGTTCATGTCGCCCAGCTCGACGTTGCCTACGCAGTGGTCGATCTCGAGCAGCGACAGCCCTGTCGCGGCCGCGGCGGGCTTCTTGATCCGCCGGTAGCCGGGCATGAACACGCCGTGGTAGTCGTCGCGGTCGACGAACGAGTGGATGACCTCGCCGTATGTGCGCACGGCCGACTTGCGCAACACGCCGTCCTCACCGCCGTCGAACTCGGTCGGCTCAATGACCGACACGGCGCCGCGCGAAGTCGTCTCGCGCCATGCACTCTCTACGTCGTCGACCAGGAACGCGATGTCCTTGACGCCGTCGCCGTGGCGGTGGACGTGCTCGGCCAGCTCGCCGTCGGGCGTCAGCGGCGCGGTGAACAGGAATCGGATGTCGTTCTCGACCATCAGGTACGAGGAGCGATCACGCACCTTCGTCTCAAGGCCCGAATAGGCGACGGGCGTGAAGCCCCACAGGGCGCGGTAGTAGGCGGACGCCTGGCGGGCATTGCCGACCCAGAACTCGACATAGTCGATGCCCTTGATGGGCAGGAAATCCTGCGCCTCGGCATAGGCGTTCTTGTTGATGTGCGCGCCCTGCTGGTTGGCGGCGCCGCGGGTCAAGGTGTCGGTCATCTCGTGGGTCCTCCGGCTGTCGGCGCAGAGCATACGCGCGCTCGGCATCAAATCGAGCCGGCAACCAGTCGGCCTCGGCGCGCCAATCTGCCATGATCTGCGCGAGAGATCGGCAGCGCAGCCGTAGCCGTGGCTGGAGGCGCTATGGACATAGTGCTCGTTGGCTTTGTAGCCGCCTTGACGTTTGGCGGCTGGCGGACCGGGTTGATCCATCGCCTGGCCGGCCTGCTGTTCCTGGCCATCTCGTTCGTGCTCGCCGCGTATCTGCGCGGGCCGTTCGGCGACCTTGTCCACGGCTTCTTCCCGAACATGCCGACCGACTATGCGGGCCTGCTTGGCTACGCGTTCGGCTTTCCGATCATCCTGGTCATCCTGCATATCGCCGCCTATCCCGTGCTCAAGGGCCGGCACGTAAATGGACTGGCCAGCGAGCTCGACCGGGCGCTCGGTGCAGTCTTCGGCTTCATCGAGGGCGTGCTGATCCTGTCGGCGCTCGTGGTCATCTTCGACACCTACTTCGCCGGTCCGCAGTCGCTCGGCTCAACTCCCGGACTGACCTATTTCCAGAGCCTCGTCTCCGGCTTCAATGGGTCGTACACCGTCGGCCTGCTGCGCACCACGACCGTGCCATTGGTTCTCGCCATCCTTGGCCCGCTGCTGCCCAAGGACGTGTCGGGCATCCTGCCCGGCGGAGTGCCGGGCCTGCCCGGCGTGCCCTACCTGCCCGGAAGCCCCGGCGCGACGCCAAGGCTGCCCTGATCACGCCACCAAAGACGGCGTCGAAGACACCGACTTCCAGCGCCCCGGCCGGCAACGGACAGACTCGCCGGCGCTCCACCGACGACGGCCGGCGGCTGCGCGAGCTCGAGTTCCTGGCCGAGGTCGCGCGGCTCGCGGGCTCCGCACGGACGTGGGACGACCTGATGGGCACGATCGTCGACCGTGCCACGGCCGCGGCCCAGGCCGAGGTCTGCTCGTTGTACCTGCTCGATCGCGACGGCACAGGCGTCACGCTCGCGGCAACGAACGGGCTCGATCCGGAGCAGGTTGGTCACGCCCGCCTGGCGCTTGGCGTCGGCATCACCGGCGCGGTCGCCCAGGCGCGCCGGCCGGCAACGAGCATCAACGTCCACCACGACCGGCGTTTCCACTGGGTGCGCGGTGTCGACGAACCGCGCTTCACGTCGATGTGCTCGGTGCCGCTCATCTGGAATGACGAGGTCGTCGGCGTGCTCAACGTCCAGACCATCCGCCGGCGCGTCTTCACGCGCCGCGACGTGGAGTTCCTCGAGACGCTCGCCGCGCTGCTCGCGGGCATCGTCGAGCGCAACAGGCTCCAGCGCGAGGCCGAGGCGCAGCTCGACAGCCTGCGCGCGATCGACGAGGCGCGTGCGAACCTGGTTGCGGTCGTGACCCACGCCCTGCGCACGCCGCTGGCCGTGGTGCGCGCGTACGTTGAGCTGCTCGGCGGCGCTGCTCGGCGGCGCGACGCGGTCGATCCGGAGGCGGTCGACGCGGTAACCTGGGAGCGCAGCGCGCTCGAGCAGGTCGAACGCCTCGACCAGACGGTCGACTCGATCCTGGCCAGCCTGCGCGTGCTCACCTCCGACTCCGGGCCGGTCATCGCCCTCGACCTGGCCGCCGAAGTCGACGAGGCAGCGCGCGAGCTGGCACCGATCTTTCGTCGCCACCGGCTGACGGTCGAGTTCGTAAACCGGCCGTTGCGTGCCTTCGCCAATGCCGACCAGCTGCGCCGGCTGCTCGGCTATCTGCTCGAGAACGCCTCGAAGTACGCGCCGCTCGACGGCACGATCGACATCTACGGCTGGCGCAGGGGCGACCGGGCGTTCGTCGCGATCACCGATGACGGTCCGGGCATCCCGACCGAGTGGCGCGAGCGGATATTCGAGCCGTTCGTACGCCTCGATGATTCGCCGCGCGGCGCCGGCATAGGCCTCTTCGCGGCGCGCCATCTGGCACGCTCGATGGGTGGCGACCTGCGCGCCGAGGATCGCGCGCCGCGTGGCAGCCAGTTCGTCCTGGAGCTGCCCGCGGCCGGATAGTTCGCGTTCAGCTCGTCGGGATGTCCGGTCCCTTCCACCACTCGACGAGCGCAACGAGGCAGCCGATCACGAAGACGACGGCGACGAGTTCAAACATTGGTAGAGCCCTGGTTCGGTCGCAGCGGCGCGGCCGACGAGTTTTCCGGCGAGGTCCCGCGCGGTCGCGCGGGACCTCGCCGGGCGACAGGGAGGCTAGCCGCGACTAGGCCGCAGCTGCATCATTCGCCGCCGAGCCGCGCCCCGACTCGACAGCCATGAGCACGCGTCCATCCCTGTCGTGCAGGGCGTCGACGCAATGCGGCCGGCAGCCGCGCGCATCCTGGCCCGACATCATTGACGAAAAGTGACGCCACGCGCCATCTTCGTGGCCCGTCGCGGCCACAAGACGGCAGCCGCACACCGCGCACGTGACGGGTCCGGCCGCGTCACGCGCTGGAAGAAATCGCCCAATCGAATACTCGCTCATGCAAGCACGTTAGAGACACCCATCGGCTGGGTCAGCGCCGCGCCGGTGTCCGTTTGGTGGCGAACAGGTTGCGCCACATGCCCTGATAATCGTCGGCCGGATGAGGGTCCCCGCACGCTTCTCAGTGCGCAACAGCGAGCTGCCCGCGTCGTTCTGGTATCTCTGGGTGGGCACAGTCATCAATCGGCTCGGCGGCTTCGCCGTGCCCTTCCTGATGCTCTACCTGACCGCCAGGCTGAGCATGGCGCCGGCGTCGGCGGCGCTGCTCGTATCGGTGCTCGGCGCTGGGTCGTTTGTCGCCCAGCTGACCGGCGGCGAGCTCGCGGACCGCCTCGGCCGGCGCCCGGTGATGATGCTCAGCTTCTTCATCGCGCCCATCGCAATGGTCGCGCTCGGCTTGACCCATGAGACGGTCCTGCTCGTCATCGCCATGTTCGTGCTTGGCTTCTTCACGGACCTGTACCGCCCGGCGGTCAACGCCGCGATCGCCGATCTCGTGCCCGCCGAGCGGCGCACGCGCGCCTACGGCTACATCTATTGGGCGGTCAACCTCGGCGCGGCGCTAGCGCCGGTGATCGCCGGCCTGCTCGCCAACTACGACTACTTCCTGCTGTTCCTGGGTGATGCACTGACGACGGCAGTATTCGGCCTGATCGTGCTTACCCGCGTGCCCGAAACCCAGGCGGCCGAAATCGCGGCCGCTGCGCGCACGCCCACCCGCGCTCGCGTCGGGCAGGCGCTCGGGGACCCGATGCTGCTCTTCTTCGTCCTGCTCTCGGTGCTCGTCGGCATGATCTATTCGCAGGGTCAGGTCACACTGCCGCTCGACATGGCCGCGAATGGTCTCCCGCCCAGCGACTATGGCCTCGCGATCGCCGTCAACGGCGCGCTGATAGTGCTCGTCACGCTGTGGGTCAGCCGGCGCACCGAACGGCTCCCGCGTTACGCGGTGATGGCCACCGCAGCGCTGTTGCTCGGCGTGGGCTTCGGCCTTACCGGGCTGGCGGCGACGCTCGCGTTCTACGCGTTCTCGGTGGCCGTCTGGACGTTGGGCGAGGTGATCAGCGCGTCGATCGCGCCGACGATCGTGAGCGAGATATCGCCGCCAGCGCTGCGCGGCCTATACCAGGGCATCTGGGGCTCGTCGTGGGGGCTCGCGTTCTTCCTCGGGCCAGCGCTGGGCGGCTTCGTCTTCGAACACCTTGGCTCCGACACGTTGTGGCTGACGACGTTCGTCATCGGCGTCATCGTTGCCTTCGGCTACCTGCTGATGTCCATACCCGCGCGGCGCCGAGCACGCGTCGTCGTTGGTCAGGACTGATGTCAGCCGTCGAGCCGGTAGCCGACGCCGCGCAAGGCCACGGGTACGGGCGCCCCAACCGCGTGGAGCTTGTCGCGCAGGCGTGCCAGGTGAGGCTTGAGCCACAGCGGATCCGGGTCGGGGACGTCCGGCCAGCCCGCCGATAGCAGATCGGGATGCGCGACGAGCTCGCCCAGGCGCTCGATCAGCGCGGAAAGCAGGCGAAACTCGATCGCCGTCGCGGGTATGAGCGACTGCTGCCAGCGGATCTCGTGGCGCCGGAGATCGAGATCCCAGCCGCTCGTTGATGCGGCCGGCGCCGTTGCCGCGTCTTTCGAGATCGCCCGCTGGCGGCGGCGAACAACGGCGCGGATGCGCGCGAGCAGCTCGGTCGACGGCACACCTTTGTGCACGTAGTCGTCCGCGCCCAGGTCGAGCAGCTCCGCGGGCGAGGATCGATCCCGCTCGCCGGACACGACGATGATCGGCGTGTCCGATTCGGCGCGGATCTGGCGGCACACCTCGGCGCCGTCGAGGCCGGGCAGCGCGAGGTCGAGCAGCACGGCATCGACGTGATCGGCCCGGAAACGGCGCAGCGCCTCCTCGCCGTCGTAGGCGGCAACGATGCGATGCCCGGCCTTGCCCAGCACGGCCCCCAGCGCACCTACCCACGCCGGCTCGTCGTCGACGACGAGCAGCGTCAGCCGCCTGTTCTTCTCGGCCGCGTCGGCCGCGTCGGCCGCGTCGTTACCAATCGGTGACTTCACACCTTTTCCTCGCGGCAGTGGTTGACCAGCCGGCCGATGCCCTCGATCTCGACCACGACCTCGTCGCCGTCTTTGAGCAGGCGCTTGGGCTCGCTGTACCAGCCAACCCCCGCGGGCGTGCCGGTGGCGATGATGTCGCCCGGCTCCAGGGTGAACGCTTGGGATGCGAACGAGATGAGGTGAGCGACGCTGAAGATCATCTCCGCCGTGGTCGAGTCCTGGCGCAGCTCGCCGTTGACCAGGCTGCGAATGGGCAGCGACTGGGGGTCGGCGATCTCGTCCGCGGTCACCAGCCACGGCCCCATCGGGCCGAAGGTGTCGAGCGACTTGCCCCGCGTGAACTGGCGGTCAGGGAACTGGAGATCGCGCGCGCTGACATCGTTCAGGCACGTGTAGCCGGCGACGTAGTTGAGCGCGCGCGCCTCGTCGACGCGCCGACACACGGCACCGATGACCACCGCGAGCTCCGCCTCGTAGTCGACCGCCTGCGTCAGCCGCGGCGACCACCGAATCTGGGCACCGTCGCCGACGACGCTCGTGCTGAACTTGGCGAAGAAGACCGGGTGATCCGGCGGCTCGCGGCCGCCTTCAGCGGCGTGGCTGCGGTAATTGACGCCGGCGGCGACGATCTTGCCCGGCCGTGGCACCGGCGCGAGCAGCTCGACGGTGGACAGCGGCATGGCCTCAGGCGCGTCGTCGGCGCGCAGTGCCGCCTGCAGCACGAGCAGGCTGTCAGGCCAATTCCTGAGGAGCTCGGCCATCGTGCCCGGGACGCCGCGGCTCAGGGATCCGGCAGCAAGCAGCGTCTCGCCTTCGACGATGCCGAGCCGATCGGCGCGCCCGGGCTCAGCGCCGAACGCTGCACGTGAGCGAAACGAGACGAGTCTCATTCGGGCTGTACCTCCACGCGGGCGCCGCGGCGCTCCGGCTCCTGGGCATCGGCCGGACGCGCATTGCCGGTCTGGGCGAGCACTACGCCAATGATGACCAGTGCGCCACCCAGCAGCTGGATCGGCGTCAGCGTCTCACCCAGGAGCCACGTCGCGAGCACGATCGTGTAAACAGGCTCGACCGTCGAGACGAGCGACGCCTGCGCGGCGCCGATGCGTCGCGCGCCGGCATAGAAGGTCTGCATTGCCACGGCTGTCGAAAGGACGCCGACACCGACCAGGCCGGGCCATGCGTCGAGCGGGATCTGTGCGGGCAGCACGGGCCGGCCGACGGCGAGCGCTGCGACCCACCAGGCGACGGCCGTGGTCGTGATCATGATCGCCGCTGCCGGCCCGGCCTGTGCCTGATCACCGGCCCTGCTCGAGCTTGCGTCAGCGGCCGTTTCCGAGTCATACGGCGGGATCGTGTCGGCCTCGCCGCGCTCGCCACCGAGACGCGCCGCGAGCACGATCCACACGGCGTAGATGATCGGCGAGGAAACGATCAGGACGAGGCCGATCAACGGCGGCGCGTGGTTCTGGTCGATGCCGCCTACCGCGAGCGCGACACCCACCATTGCCAGGCCGAGCGCGGCCCACGCACGCCGGCCCTGGAGGCGGCGACCGAAGCGGATGGTGATGACCGCGACGAGGGCCGGGTACATGTATACGATCAGCGCCGAGAGCGAGGCACTGACCGTCTCGAGCGCGGCGAAGTAGGTCCCGCTGTTGCCCACGAAGAAGAGCCCGAGCAGGACCATGACCAATACCCGGCGACGGGGCAGCGAGCGCAGCGCGCGACGCTGGCTTGGCCACAGCAGCAGCCACGCCCACGACAGGACGGCGCCGATCAGGAAGCGCCATGCGAGCAGCGTCAGCCAGTCGACGCCGGTGGCATAGACGGGTTTGGCGAACAAAGGGCCGCTGCCGTAGCCGCACGCAGAGATGACGATGAGCGCGATGCCCAGCGCACGCTGGCGGTCCATCAGCGGCGTCTCACGCGAACCATCGGAGGCGATGCTACAGGCGCGCGCCGACACGTCCCGAGGAGCCAGCCGCGATGGTCGGTAGACTGGCTCGATGGGACAAGCCGCTGCCGATGCGACGACCCGCGTCACCGTTGTCGTTCTCGCTGACGACCTGATCTGGGCCTGGCGCCTGCATGCCGCGGTCGAGCATGCCGGCGGGCGGCCGGTCGCGGTCAAGGGCGCTGGCCAGATCAGCGGTGAGCTCGTCGTGATCGATCTCGGCGGCCGTACTTACGACGGCATTGGCGCGGTCCGCGCGGCGGCGAGCGCGGGTGCCACTGTGCTCGCGGTTGCCCAGCACGACGACGTCGACGTGCGCAAGGCCGCGCTCGCCGCCGGTGCCAGACGGGTGCTGTCGTACAACAAGATGTTCAGCGACGGTCCAGCGGTCATGGAGCGGCTGATGGACGGCACCCTGTGAGCGCGGCCCGCATCACGTCCACGATCTCCGCCGAGCGCTACGCCGCTCGCCTCGCCGCGGCCCAGGGGCAGCTGCCGGACGAGGATGCCGCCGCGTTGCTCATCGGCGTCGGTGCCGACCTCCAATGGCTGACCGGATACGCAGCCAAGGATCTCGAGCGGCTGACGCTGCTGATCGTGCCCAGCGTCGGCCGTGCCATGCTCGTCGTGCCGCGCCTCGAGCGCGCCGCCGCCCAGGTCGCAACTGCTGTCGAGGCGCGCCTGGTCGACATAGTGACCTGGGAGGAGACCGAGGATCCGTTCGCGCTTGTCGCCGAGCGGCTATCGGCAAGCAATAGCCGCCCGGAGATCCAGCTCGGTGCGCTGGGTGGGGCATGGGGCCGCCTGGGCGGGCTGCTCGTGTCTGATCGGCTGTGGGCGACCTTCCTCCTGCGCCTCCAGTCGGCTGTCCCCGACGCCGCGTTCGGCCTCGCCTCCGCGGTACTCGGTCCGCTACGCGCGGTCAAGGACGCCGAGGAGATCGAGCTGCTGCGCGCCGCGGCCCACGCCGCAGATCGCGTGGTCGCGCAGATCGCGGGCGGGCGGCTGGTCGGTCGCACGGAGGCCGAGGTGGCGCGCGAGGTGCGAGAACGGCTCGTCGCCGAAGGCCACGATGGTGCCGATTTCTGGATCGTGGCCAGCGGTCCGAACTCAGCATCGCCGCACCATGAGCCGGCTGAACGGGTCATCAACGCCGGCGAGCCGATCGTGCTCGACATCGGTGGCTCACTGGCGGGTTACTGCTCGGATATCACGCGCATGCTGTGGGTGACCGGCGACGCCGACGTTCGGCCGACGGACGAGTTCGCGCGCCTGTACGAGGTGTTGCAGCGCGCCCAGGACGCGGGTCGAGCCGCCGCCAAGGCGGGCGTGCCGTGTGAGGACGTCGATCAGGCTTCGCGCTCGATCATCGCCGACGCCGGCATGGGCGACCGGTTCATCCATCGCACGGGCCATGGCATTGGGCTCGAGGGCCACGAGGATCCCTACATCGTGGCCGGCAATGCCGATCCACTCGAGCCGGGCAACGCGTTCAGCATCGAGCCCGGCATCTATATCGACGGCCGCTACGGCGCGCGCATCGAGGACATCGTCGTGTGCACCGCGGACGGCCCGGACACGCTCAACGAGGCCTCGCGCGACCTGTACGTCGTCCGCGGCTGAAACGGATCGAGGTTATGACGCAAGACGAAGCAGGCGCGCCGGCCGAGGAAAAGGTCGAGACGCAGCAGGGCCCGACCGCCGCGCAGCTGCGGCGCTTCATCAAGTCACGGCCATACGTGCCGCTCCATGAGCTCCGGCGCCGCTTCGAGCTGAACGGCGAGCTCGACGACGTGACGCCCGTGGAGGTGCCCGAGGGACAGATCTTCGTCGGACTGCCGCGGCGCGAGGCGGAGTTCCTCGCGACACTCGTGCGCGATGGCGAGGTCGGCCTCGAGCTGAGCCACGATCCTGCCGTGCCGATCGTCGTCGGCGTGTTCGCGATGCGGCCCGTGACGCGCAACTGACGCGAGCGCGCCGCGGGCCAGCTCGAATAATCAGGCCTAACGTCCCGCGCGGCGCGCCGAATGGCACGTGCGTGTTCAGCGGTGGGGCCGCCGTATACTAGGGGGGAGTATGACGAACATCACTCTTCCTGAGCACGAGGTTCAGCCGATCGAGCTCGAGCTGCCCATCGAGGGCATGACCTGCGCCGCGTGCAGCAATCGTGTCGAGCGCTTCCTGCGCAAGACCGACGGCGTGCTCGATGCAACCGTCAACCTGGCCACCGAGCAGGCGCGCATCCGCTTCGACCCGCGCAGCGTTGGTCGCGACGAGCTGACCCATGCCGTCGAGGCCGCGGGCTACGGCGTACGCCAGGTTGCCGAGCCGGATGAAACGGCGGCGCTTGGCGAGGCGGCACTGGCCGACGCCGAACGTCGTGCGCGCGAGACACGTCGCCTGGGCGTGGAAGCAGCGGCAGCGATCGTGACCGGCGCGCTGATGATGGCCGCGACCCTTTGGCTGACGCCGCTGATAGGCATCACCCAGCTCAACCCGATCCTGTTCGTGCCGGCGAGCATCGTCCAGTTCCTGCTGGGCCGTCGCTTCTACTCGGCCGCGTGGAGCGCTGCGCGCCACGGCTCGGCAAACATGAGCACGCTCGTTGTCCTGGGCACGAGCGCGGCCTGGATCTACTCGACGGTCGTCACGTTCGCGCCGGGACTGGTCGCCGCTGCGTCGCTCGAGCCGATGACTTACTTCGACAGCGCCACGATGATCATCGGCCTCGTGCTCGCCGGCCGCTGGCTGGAGGCGCGCGCCAAGGCCCAGACGGCGGGCGCCGTGCGCCAGCTCGCCGGGCTTCAGCCACGCACGGCGCGCGTCGTCCGCGATGGCCTCGAGATCGATGTGCCGCTCGCGCAGGTAGCCGCCGGAGATGTCATCCGAGTTCGCCCTGGCGAGAAGGTGCCCGTGGACGGGCGCATCGTGGAGGGCAGCTCCGCGCTGGACCAGTCGATGCTGACCGGCGAGGCATTGCCGGTCGCCCGCGGTGTCGGCGATGAGGTGATCGGTGCCACGATCAACACGACCGGATCCTTCCTGTTCCGCGCAACCCGCATCGGGCGCGACACCGTCCTCGCCCAGATCGTGCGCCTGGTCGAGCAGGCACAGGGTTCGAAGGCACCCATCCAGCGCCTCGCGGACTCCGTCACGGGCTGGTTCGTGCCCCTCGTCCTGGCGCTCGCGGCGGCCACTTTCGTCGCCTGGATGGCGTTCGGGCCCGAGCCCAGGCTGACCTTCGCATTGGTCAGCGCCATCAGCGTGCTGATCATTGCCTGCCCGTGCGCCATGGGCCTGGCCACGCCGACGGCGATCATGGTTGCCACCGGCCGCGGCGCGGAGGAGGGGATCCTGATTCGCGGTGGCGAAGCGCTCGAGAACGCGGAGAAGGTCGACGCCGTCGTTTTCGACAAGACCGGGACGCTGACCCGCGGCCGGCCAGAGGTCGTCGACGTTCTCGTCGCGCGATCCGGCGTAAGCGAAGCAGACGTGCTGCGTATCGCGGCCGCGGTCGAAGCGAACTCCGAGCACCCGCTGGCGAGCGCGATCGTCGAGGCCGCCAAGCAGCGCGCCGTCAAGATCGAGCCCGGGACGGAGTTCGAGGCGACGGCCGGTCACGGCGCACATGCGCAGGTCGACGGAGCGCACGTGGTCGTGGGCAACGAGCGGCTGATGGCCGATCACGGAGTGGACGTCGCGCAGCTCGCGGCCGCGATCGCGGAGGCGGCCGCGGCCGGGCGCACGTCCGTCTACGTCGGGCGTGCGGACGCCCTGCTCGGAGCGATAACGATCGCCGACCCGATCCGTGTCGAGGCCGCGGCCGCCATCGCCGCGCTGCGCGCCAGGCACGTCGACGCGTGGCTGCTGACCGGCGATCAGCGCCGTGTCGCGCTGAGTGTCGCAGCGGCCGTCGGCATCGCCCCGGACCACGTGATTGCCGAGGTACTGCCGGCCGACAAGCAATCGCAGATCGCGGCACTGCAGGCCGCCGGCCGCCGCGTGGCGATGGTCGGCGACGGCATCAACGACGCTCCGGCACTTGCCCAGGCGGATGTTGGCGTGGCCATCGGCACTGGCACGGACGTCGCGATCGAGGCGTCGGACGTGACCCTCGTCGGCGGCAACCCGGCCCTCGTGCCCGTCGCGATCGAGCTTTCGGCGCGCACCATGCGCATCATTCGCGAGAACCTGTTCTGGGCGTTTGCCTACAACGTCGTACTCATACCGGTCGCCATGGGCGCGTTGTACCCGTTCACGGGCGTCCTGCTCGATCCGATCCTCGCCGCGGCGGCCATGGCTCTGAGCTCGGTGACCGTGGTCTCGAACTCGCTGCGTTTGCGCCGCTTCCGGCCTCGTGTACCCCAGGTTCGTGACGAACGTCGGGTGTTCGCGCACCAGGAAAGCCTCTAGGATGATCGCGGGCTCGTCATCGCGGGCCGCGTCGCACTTGGTTCCGGGGGTCGCCCTTGTCGCTCGGCAAACGAGCGCTCACTGCTCTGTTGGTAGCGCTGGTCGCCATAGCGGTAGTACCGCATGGCGAGTCGAGCGCCAGCACGGTGCGGTCTCGCAGCCCCCAGGCGGACACGTGGCTGAACCAGGCCAACGCCAAACACAACTACGGCCGGTCGACTTCGCTCGTGAGCGCATCCAATGCGCAGGCGCTGATCCGCTTTGACGTCAGCGGCTGGAAGGGGTCGTCGGTCGGGCATCTGACGCTCACCCTGTTCAACGTCACCGGCGACACGAGCGGCCTTACCGTCAAGCTGGACAAGAACAACTGGTCGGAGACGGCGGCGACCTGGTCCAACAAGCCCGCGACGATCCGTTCATTGGCGACGGGCGGCGATCTGAGCGCAAGCGGCGACGGCCTGATCGTCGACGTCACCAGCGCGTTTCCAACCGGGTTCGTCGATCGGTCTCAGCTCACGCTTGCCGTGACCAACAGCTCCGCAAGTCGGGTGACGTTCTCATCGCGCGAGGCGTCCGCGAAGCCCGTCCTCAGCCTGACCTCTGCGTCTGTCGGCTCACCGCCAAGCGGTCTGTCGCCCGTTGCGGACACCTGGGCCGACTCCTCTGCGCCGTCGAAGACTCATTCCCAGGCAACACTGCTGCGCGTCGATGGCAAGCCGAAGGCGGAGACGTTCGTGATGTTCGACGTGTCGGGTGAGACGACGTACGACTCGCTCGTGCTCCACCTGACGGTGCGCGAGGCGGGCGGGCCGATCAGCGTCTACAAGGTTGCGACGACGTGGACGGAGGCCGGGCTGAAGTGGTCGAACCGGCCGACGACCGGTCCACTTGTCGGGTCGGTCAAGGGCTCGATCAAAACCGGCAGCCTGGCCATTGATATTTCGGCCGCGTTCGCGAAGCGCACCGTCGACGCGCCGCGGCTTGCCCTGCGCATCGTCTCGACCAATACGGATGGGATCGAGCTTGGCTCCCGAGAGGGGACATCGCCGGCGACGCTCGAGTTCGTCGGGGCTGCTCCCGCCCCGACACCGTCGCCGACACCTTCGCCGACACCGTCGCCTACGCCGACCGTCGCGCCCACGCCCACGCCGACCAAACCGCCCGATCCAACCCCCGCGCCGACCACCAATCCACCCGACCAGTGCCCGACAGAACAGGCGTACTACTTCGTCGGCCACGGCACGGATCACGGCGTCGGTTTGTCGCAGTACGGCGCCAAGGGCCGCGCCCAGGCCGGCCAGACCTACGACCAGATACTGAACTTCTACTACACCAACGTGACTTTCTCGACCATCGACGGCTCGACCCTGATCAAGGTCCTGCTGAGCGATTCCTTCGTGCCCAGCGCCGCAAACCCGGCGCGCGTCACCGGATACAGCGGCAGCTGGCAGAGCGACGCCTTCCCGGGCATGGCCTTCGATCAGGGCAGCTATCTCGAGTTCACGCTGCCGTCAGCTCAGCCCACTCCGACCCCGACCGACTCTCCCACGGCGGCCCCTACGCCGACCCCGACTGACTCGCCGACGCCCGCGCCGACCGACTCACCCACGCCCCCGCCGACGGGCTCGCCGATGCCAACGTCGAGCGCTTGTCCAACGCCGACGCCAATCCCGACCCCGACACCGACACCGACACCGAGCCCGACGCCCACCCCGTCACCGCTTCCGACCACCTGGATCGCAAACGTCTACGACGTGAACGGCAACCTGCTCGCGACGACCCAAACGTCGGACCTGACCATGCAACCGGTCGACCCGGTCAACGGACTGCTGTACCTGCCGTTCCGAAACGAAGGCAGCAAGAGCTACCGGATCTATCGTGGGTCGATGCGCTTGCTCGTAACGTCGACGGGGCTGCAAGCGATCAACATCCTGCCCCTGGAAAGCTACCTGCGCGGTGTCGTCCCGTCCGAGATGCCCGCGAGCTGGCGGCTCGAAGGCCTGAAGGCACAGGCCGTCGCCGCCCGCACATATGCCTGGTCACGCATGTCGCCCAAGAAGACCTGGGACCTCGTTCCGACTGCCGCGAACCAGGTTTACCTGGGCTTCCAGCACGAGCAGGCCAGCAGTGACCTCGCGGTCAGCTCGACCGCCAACCAGGTCCTGACCTACAACAACTCAGTCATCAGCGCCGTTTTTCATTCCGACGCCGGCGGTTACACGGAGAACAGCGAATACGCCTTCACCAATGGCAGAGGCGATCCGGGCTCAAAGGTCCCGTACCTGCGCGGCAAGCCCGACGTCGACCCCAACGGCGTGCCCTACGACATCAACACGCCCAACTACGACTGGCACACCGGCCAGTTCACCATGACCCAGCTGTCGGCAATCATGGCCATGAGCTCGCTCACGGACGTCGGCGTGATCACCAACATCACCTTCAACCGTGGCGTATCCGGCCGTGCCTACCAGATCGTGCTCCAGGGAACGGAGGGCACGAAGTACATGTCGGGCGGCCGATTCCAGTCCGTCTTCAACACCTACGGGCCGCCGGGCGGCAATCTCAAGAGCAACATGTTCTACCTGACCCCGGTCACGCCTCCCTGACGTAACCGCACCTGACCTCACCCGCGCAGCGGACCCTCGTACCCACGAACCATGACCTACGTTGCGTGGCTCGCGGTGTCTGCAGTCAATACCTTCGATCCCTAAAGCCGGCGCGTGACTGCAAGCCGTCGCAGGCACGCTTCCATGGAGGGATCAGTTGGCGTTCAAGCTCTTGGGCCGTGTTCTGCTTGCAGTCGCGGTCATCTCGGTCGCCGGTCTCGCGCCGGCGCTCGTGTCGGCATCGCAGGCGGCAGCTCCTCGTCCCCATGCCCCCGCCACGACCACGAAATCGAAGCGCGCACAAACCGTCGATGTGCAGGCGACCAGCGCTGCCGACGCCTACGTCACTCCGGTGAGACCGACCGCCAACTACGGCACCGTCAAGTGGCTCGCGGCCGACGCGGCGCCAGTCGCCGAGGCGTATCTGTCGTTTGACACCTCTGCCTGGGTCGGCCGACGCATCGATCACGTCGTGCTCTCGATCCAGACCAAGGACATCGCCGGCGGCGGGCTCAGCTTCTACCGGCTGAGCGATCCGTTCACGGAATCGTCCGTGACCTGGACCACGCGACCCGGTCCCGGCACTCTGATCACGACCGTCGCTGGATCGACGCCGGCGGGCCAGCTCGCAATCGACGTCAGTGCCGCATTTCCGAGCGGAAAGATCGATACCAGCCGGCTCGATATTCGAGTCGCGACGTCGAACAGCGACGGCGTGATGTTCTCGTCGCGCGAAGGCCCCACGCCGCCCGTGCTCGACCTCACGCTCACCGGCGGGAGCTCCTCGACAACACCGACTCCGACTCCGACGCCCACGCGCACACCGACTCCGACTCCGACGCCCACGCGCACACCGACTCCGACTCCGACGCCCACGCGCACACCGACTCC